>CAJHZF010000029.1_pt1 | contig 22594 bp, 20 predicted proteins | sample 9198891 | NCBI WGS metagenome assembly CAJHZF01 (sample SAMEA7708349, study PRJEB35096) | sediment metagenome | biome: marine neritic benthic zone biome [ENVO:01000025]; feature: sediment [ENVO:00002007]; material: shallow marine sediment [ENVO:03000034] sea grass bed [ENVO_01000059] ...
CCCACATTTAGTAAGTGTGGGGAGATTGAGTTTCATAGCATCGGAGAGGTGGCAGAGTGGTCGAATGCGGCGGTCTTGAAAACCGTTGACTCGAAAGGGTCCGGGGGTTCGAATCCCTCCCTCTCCGCCAAATAACCAAAAAGAGGCTATAAATCCATTTTTGGTTATTTCGGATGGGCATTCGAACTCATGGAAAATGGTTTTTTGACAATATCGTCTGCTACGATAGTGATAATATTTATATATCTAGGCAACTGCCTGACTATGTATATCAGATAGTATGTTGTCGAATTTCATTTGCAATGAGTTAAGATTTTGTAGACGCCACTTCGCTTTGAAGTTGTCTAACTCAATTTTAAGATGAGCTTCTTCACGTTCATACACTTGCTCAAAAACTGAGATTATCTCATTTTCAGCCGTGGTCATGACCCAATAATGTATAAGTCTTATCAGCATTGCAGAATCATTAATTACTCCAAGATTTGCCTGCAGTTTTTCGATCTCTGGATAGATTTCATTTCTAAATTTCTGTGGGAAAGCAAATGCAGTTAATTCCATTGCATATCGCAACGTCTTGCCATAGATACGAAATTTATGTAAGCCCTCTAAGTCATTAATATCACACGGATTAGACTCAAAGTATTTTGTCACAAGAGGTTGTAAGCGTGACTTTGCGTAACGCTCAAAGTTGCTTGCTTTTCCTTGCTCTAAAAGGGAGGTATGTGAGCGCAAGGACTTTTTCATTTTATCTACTTGTTCACTCAACCTCTTACCTTTCTCGAATTTATGGTAGATTTTCTCTATCGGGGCTTGTGAACGTTCACGTTTTTCTTGAAGGAATTTTAGGAATCGTTGATTGTCTTGATTATCAGTATTGAGTTTATATTTCTTGATCAGTACATCGTAATCCCTGGCATTCCCTGCTGCCTCTCGTATTTTTTTGAGGTGTTTGATTAACTTGGCCATTTTCTTTTTTGGCAATGATTCACTGTAGAATTGAAGTGCTACCACGGAACGCCTGGACCAGGTACGTAATTGATGCACATATTCAATATCCTCGTGTGGTTTTTTTGCTGCCAAGCGCAAGTAATAATGAACCGCAGCGATTCGATACTGAAGACTCTGAGTAACGATACTTGCTAAACTGTCCCTTGAATTTATTTTACCATCCCATTTACGGAATCTGATTTTTGTCATTCGAATTTTCTTTCCGATCGTGTGATTTTTAAACATTTTGTAACAGTATAGATCGTAATGACCTACAATAGAATAAAAATATTGTAAGTATCTGATTTATATCTGAATTTCTGCAATACCAAATTCCCAGATCGGGTAGGTACTTGGTTATTATTTGATTAAATTATTAGGAATTTTTGTGCTCAAAGAATACATTGCCTTTGGGTAGTAACGCTAACAACTCCTGAAGGTCTAGGGCCTGTAAATCTTCATGTACATCCATTACGACAAATTGATCTTTGTTCTTTAGATTTTCTATTACATCACAGGAATGGAAATGATAGTCGACACCATCTAACTCTCCAGGTCGTGCGGTGCGGTTGTTGTAAAGCACAAGAGGCTGCATAGTTGTTCGCTGCTCTGGAAAAAATTTGGCGAGAGCTTTGTCCAGAGGGCTCTTTCTACGCATGAAGGGCAAGAGAATGACTAGACGATTTTTCTGTTTTTCCGACATAAGTGCATCGTTTCTTTACGGTGTAACGGTCCGTAATTACAGGAACATATAGCGTTTATTCTGCTGACAGAGATCAATCTTAGCTGGTTAGAAATGTCCGCTTTGGGTCATTAATGGAAATGAGCAAATTCTCAAATATTTAAAGCTTGTATATTTTAAATTGATTCATAATAAAGCTGCATTTGTTTTCGCATTTCAGCATCGGGTAATGTCCCCTTCATTGCGCCCATGTTTTCATCCATATGATCAACACGCGAAGTTGCAGGAATAGTAACCGTTACAAATGGGTGTGAGACTATGTATTTTAAAAAGTATTGTGCCCAGTTAGTGCAATTAAACTCTTTAGTCCAGCTAGGCAATGGGTGATTGTGTACAAAATCGAATAGTTGACCTCGACGAAACGGTCGGTTAATGATTACCGCAATATTGCGCTCTGCAGCTAATGGCAAAAGTTTACTTTCGGCTTCTCTATCTACAATATTGTACGTGAATTGTACAAAATCTAAGGGTTCGGTTTGCATAATTTTTATAAGTTCTTCATGGCGACGCCCATGTGAAGTTGTAACACCGATATAGCGTATACGTCCTGAGTCTTTCCACTCTCGCAGTGTTTTAATGTGGGTTTTCCAATCTACCAAATTATGGATCTGCATAAGATCAAATGCGCTTAATCCCCAAAGTTTTTCCGAGGTCTCCATTTGCTTTATTCCTAAGCTGCGGCCGGGAGTCCAGACTTTCGTAGCCGAGAACAAAGTGTTTGGTTTTTCTATTTGTTGTAAACATTTACCAATTACGGACTCGGACGAACCATACATAGGTGATGAATCAACCATGCCGCCCCCGGATGCAAAAAAGTGCCGTAGCACATCAACACGTTCTTGAATCGCGCCACTATAGGTGCCTACATCGAAGGTAATCCAGGTTCCCATACCAATAACCGGGATTTTCTGTCCACTTGTGGGAATAGTTCGAGCCAGAAATGGATACGATTGAGCAGTTACAAGTGAAGGGGCAGCAAGTGATAAAACACTCGAGGCAGCAGTAAGTAAAAAGTCTCGGCGACGCATCATTAGACAATTCTAACAGGACTTAGATTTATCCTGCATTACTGAAGGATTTTATATAATACGTGTTGAGTTGTAGATATAGGAAAGCTTTATGAATACAGGCCTAGTATCATTGCCGACGAGGCTTTAGAACATTTCACATAAGCTACAGTGTTATTAATGAAAAATAAAAAAATATTAATTGTTGTAAGTTTAATCTCACTGTTTACGTGCTTAGTAGCAGGCGTTTTTGTCTTGGTTAGAGCTAGAGCAATAGGGCCAGAACTAGGGTTATTAATGTTGATCTCTTTGCTTGGATTGTATGTTGGCTTTGGCATACTAATCGCTGCGTACCGCCTTATTATAAAATTGGACTGATTCTAAGAAATGGGCTACTAGAACGGTAAAATTTGGTATGGCCTAAAATAGCAATAAGCTAGGTGTGAAATACTTAGGCCGATAATCTATTTTTTTTGTACCTTGAAAAAAGTAGATCAAAAGTATCGTCTTCAACAAAATTTTCTCCCACTTCAATTTTTGATATGCGTCGATCTGGTTGACTACGCCGATCGTTTCGTACACATACACCGTGTCGAGTGATGATAGGAAACTGGGGGGCTTGCATCAAGGTACGTCGCTCATTGCTTGCACGACGTTCTAGTGGATTATGCATATTAAATTCTTTCCTTATGAATTTTATATAGTCGAACAATTTCCTTTGTGTGAGTACAGTATCTAAAACATGACCCAAAATTATGTGAATGACGTCACATATTTGTTGAATGATAGTTACCTACACTTAATAGTTAATTGCTTGAAACAAAGAGTTACAAAGTGACACTATTAAATTTAACACGTTATGAATATCGCCATAATTGGACTGCAGCGATAATAAGATGGTATTTATCTACTACAAAATAGTGTATTGAAAATAAAACCATTTATAGCTAATTCTTTGACTTGAATATTTGATAGACGACGATCTGGAGTATTTCTACGATCGGCCTTGATATAGCGCCCATCGCAATCTACCAACGGAAATTTTGTTTTGAGTGTACGTTGACGCCGATCAACCGCTTGTCTGCGATCATCAATAAACGCAATGTCAATTCCATTTTGACTAATATTCATCGTACAACTCCAGCTGATATCCAACTCATGGAAATGCGCTCTAGACAAAGGTTATTTGCCAATTTGACCACATTACTGTGAAGGCTTTCATATTTTACATGCAAATACAACAGCACTTTTTTTCTTGTTTTTATGTATATTAATAGAGGTAAAAAGCTAATCTACTTCATATCAATTAGTTATGACTATTTATATTCAATCGGGTAGAAATACTAAGGTAGTTTTCCTATGCATGACCTTTTAATTACTAATGTAAAACTTGTAAATGAACATAATGTTTCAGAGCAGGATGTTTTAATTTCAAATGAAAGGATCTCGCATATCGGTAAAAATTTGCAGCATAAGGAAGCAAAACGAGTTATTGATGCAGAAGGAAAATATTTAATTCCAGGTATGATTGATGACCAAGTACATTTTCGTGAACCTGGGCTCACACATAAAGCAGATATGGTAACTGAATCGCATGCTGCAATAGCGGGCGGAATAACTAGTTTTATGGATATGCCAAATGTAAAACCACCAACTTTAAGTCTTGAGCTTTTACAACAAAAGTATCAAGCCGCATATCAACGTGCCCAAGCAAATTATGCGTTTTACCTGGGCGCCAGCAATGACAACCTCAAGGTTATAAAAAGTCTGCCAAATGATCTTGCGTGCGGAATCAAGGTGTTTATGGGAGCGTCAACAGGGAATATGTTAGTGGATAAAGACGACGTGCTTGAGGGGATATTTAAGTATGCTCCTGTGCCAATTATTACACATTGTGAAGATTCTCCATTGATAGAACAAAACCTTAAAAAGTTCCAACAGGAATATGGGGATGACATTCCTATCGAATATCATCCTATTATTCGTTCTGAGGAGGCATGTTATAAATCTTCATCAAAAGCAGTTAGTTTAGCAAAAGAACATGGCACACAATTGCATGTCTTGCATCTATCTACAGCTAAAGAATTAGAGTTGTTTACAAAAGGTGAAGTAAAGAATAAATCTATTACTGCTGAAGTATGTGTGCATCACTTGTTTTATAATGCAGCAGATTACGCAGAAAAAGGTGCATTAATTAAATGCAACCCCGCAATCAAAACTTTGCTAGACCAACAAGGGCTGTTACAGGGTGTAAACGAAGATAAAATTGATATTATTGCAACCGACCATGCGCCTCATTTGCTACAAGAAAAGCGTGGGAATTATTTAACTTCACCCGCTGGACTGCCATTAGTACAACATGCTTTATTGAGTCTATTAGAGCACTATCATAATGATGTGTTGAGTATTGAAAAAATAGTTGAAAAAACAAGCCATAATGTTGCAATTCGTTTTTCTGTTGTGGATAGGGGCTTCATTCGTGAAGGATACTTTGCAGATCTGGTGATATTAGACGTAGACAAAACTTTTTCTGTTACATCCGACAATATCTTATATAAATGCGGTTGGTCGCCATTTGAAGGCTATACATTTCGTTCTACTATAGATACCACAATTCTTAATGGCCAAGTTGTTTATGAGAAAGGTGAGTTCTCAAAAATACCCTTTTATGGCAAAAGATTAACTTTTAATCGCTGATAAGCTATCAAAAACATGCTGCGTTTGTTAAAAATCCATTTTATATTTTTAGTCATCGCACTATTGATAGCGTTTGTCCTGGTGCCGGCAGATCTAATGTATTTTGATAAGGTTCCAACAGAAGAGATTATTAATTACTATCAGAACGCGATTACGTTAGAACAGTCCAAATCTTGGAAAATCGTTATCACATGGTTTCTTGGCTTGAGCTGCGGAAGGCTAATGATTAATGCGATTATGAAGTAGCACAGAATTTTTTGATTAGAAAAAGCTTTGAAGTTATTCCGAACTAAAAACCCCCTTAAAGATATAAATGTATTATTCGTGTGTATGGGAAACATTTGTCGTTCCCCAACTGCACATGGCGTTTTTCAAAAACTTGTAGAAGAACAATCTTTGCATAATTTGATTGGAATTGATTCTGCCGGCACCTATGCCTATCACATAGGTGAGCGACCTGACCCTAGAGCAAGAACTGCAGCAGCTAAACGTGGATATGATTTAAGTAAGATAAAAGCTCGTAAAATTGATGCTACAGATTTTTTCCAATTTGATTACGTGTTAGCAATGGATAATGAGAACAGGCAAGACTTACTGGAGCTTTGTGAAGAGGACCATAAGAGGAAAATTAAATTGTTTTTGGACTTTGCCAAAAGTTCAAAAAATAGAGAAGTTCCTGACCCTTACTTTGGTGGATTAAATGGCTTTGAAACGGTGTTGGATTTGGTAGAAGACGCTAGTCACGGCTTACTTGAATATATAAAAACGAATCATTCATTGAAAACACTATAAACCGCTACTCGTGATCTGATGCACCTTAGCTTGCCTAGATACCTGTTTCTGTACTTGCAGAATCACCAGATTTTTTGTTGATATCGGGCCCCTGCGAAGATGTGTCGGAAGAAACTGATTGCTGTTGTTTGTTTCTACCATTTTGTTTCTTATTTGTGCTGCGAGCACTAGAATTCCTGCGTGAGCTATCTGCTCTGCGTCTATTATTTCCGCGGGTGTTATCACGTGGCCCACGGCGTCTTTGTCCGCTAGAACGGCTACGGTAGTTACCATTGTCACGGTAGCTGCGTGAACGCTTTCTTCGTTGATTGGAATCAGAAGATTTGTTGGACTGTGTTTGATCATCGTTTCCTAATAACCACGAAAAGAAACGCATAAATAATCCAGGTTTTACTGAGGTAGAAGCTTGCTTTTGTGGAGTAGGTGCTGGTGTTGCAATAGAAATTGACTTCACTGCAGGTTGTTCTACCATTGAAGTTGCATGTCTAGTAGGCAAATTTACTATAGATTCTTCTTCTGGAATCAGCTCATAGCTAGATTTGTCACTTATTTCTTTATCATCATCACGAATTCGTTCTACAGAATAATGAGGTGTTTCCAGATTAGGGTCTGGAACGATAACAAGTTGGACTTGATGACCTGCTTCGATTTCACTGATTGTGCTGCGTTTTTCATTTAATAAAAAGCTAGTAACATCTACAGGCAGTTTTGCAATTACTTTGCTAGTATTTTCCTTCATTGCTTCTTCTTCTATGAGACGAAGCACGGCAAGCGCAAGTGATTCTATGCTACGAATAGTTCCATGGCCGGTGCAGCGGGGGCATACAATTTGACTTGATTCTTCGAGTGATGGTCTTAACCTTTGCCGTGACATTTCAAGAAGACCAAAGCGAGATATTCTGCTGAATTGTACACGCGCACGATCAATTCGTAATGCATCGCGTAAACGATTTTCAACTATGCGTTGATTTTTATTTGACATCATATCAATGAAATCGATAACTATTAGCCCACCCAAATCACGCAAGCGTAATTGCCTTGCGATTTCATCGGCAGCTTCAAGGTTAGTATTTAAAGCTGTTTCTTCAATATCGCTACCCTTAGTTGACTTAGCTGAGTTAATGTCAATAGATATCATGGCTTCAGTGTGATCGATAACGATGGACCCACCCGATGGCAAGGAGACTTCGCGATCAAATGCTAATTCAATTTGAGCTTCGATCTGATATCGATTGAATAAAGGAACATTATCTTCATATAGCTTAAGCTTCTTAAGATTATGCGGCATAATTTGTTCAACAAATTTTTTCGCATCGTTGTATACATGTGCATCATCAATAATGATCTCGCCAATATCATCTCTTAGATGATCACGTAAGGCGCGAATAATGACATTACTTTCTTGATAAATAAGAAATGGATCATCTTGAGTGTCAGCAGCTCTTAAGATAGCTTCATTTAATTGTCGTAAGTAATTAAGATCCCACTGCAATTCTTCAACAGAGCGACCTACACCAGCAGTTCGAACAATAACTCCCATACCTTTTGGAATATCAAGCTGGGATAATGTATTGCGAACCTCCTCGCGTTCTTCACCTTCAATACGACGAGATACTCCAGCTGCACGTGGATTGTTAGGCATTAAAACGAGGTAACGACCCGCTAGACTAATATATGTCGTTAATGCGGCACCTTTGTTGCCACGTTCTTCGCGATCGACCTGGACAACGATTTGTTGCCCTTCAGATAAAAGGTCTTTGATTGGTGTGCGTTCACCATCAGTACTGGCTGATCCACTTAAGTAATCACGAGCGATTTCTTTAAATGGAAGAAATCCATGGCGTTCAGCGCCATAGTTAATGAAGGCAGCTTCTAGGCTAGGCTCGATGCGGGTGATAACACCCTTATATATATTATCTTTCTTTTGGTTTCGAGATGGTAGTTCTATGTCTAGGTCGAATAGTCGTTGTCCATCGACCATCCCCACACGCAATTCTTCTTGCTGTGTAGCATTGATTAAAATTCTTTTCATATTTAACTCTGTCTAATATCCATATTCTTCGTGACTTATTTAATTGACACATGTTCGCAATCACCCAAGTCCAACTTAAATTTGCTGGCCTAATAGGATCCACGGGGAATTGCCGAAGGAAGAAATGAATTGTGATGCTTAAAAAACTAATCATTTTGTACTGTTGTACTATGTGGCACTTGCTAATCGTCTAAAATGTGGATCACAAGCAGCGCTTTAAAAATTAATCTTCACTGCATTTGCAATTACGCAAAATGCCGTGAAGTGTAGTAAACCGATGTGTGCCGTAGTGGAACGATAAATCTCTTCTTGGCACTATACGTTAGAATGTTACGTAACTGTCTCAAAATTCACAAGTTAAACTATACCAATCTCTGCTATGCCCAGCAAATCGGACATCTATTTATTATCTATTCCTAGCTAGAAGGTCATATGATTGACATGAATGGCTCAACTCAAATCATTGATTCCAGCAGAGAAGGTCAACGGATCGACAACTTTTTATTCACTAAACTAAAAGGCGTACCTAAAAGCCTAATTTATCGATTACTGCGCACCGGTAAGATTAGAGTCAATGGAAAACGTGTAAAGCAAACTTATCGATTGCAAGAAAGTGATGAGATATTAATCCCTGAACTTCGCATGCCTCAATCACGTGTAGGCGAGTCGAATATTTCAGAGCGAATTAAAGTTCAAATTGAGTCTTCGATTTTGTATGAAGATGAATCCATTTTGGCAATCAACAAGCCTGCTGGAATCGCAGTACATCCAGGCACTCAAGTGTCTTATGGTGTAATTGAGGTTATAAGATCACTACGACCTATTGCACCTTATTTAGAGCTAGTACATCGATTAGATCGTGGAACTAGTGGATGTTTATTAATAGCTAAAAATAAAAAAGTGTTGAATGAACTACATGAGCTATTACGAACTCAAAAACTAAATAAAATATACATAGCATTACTTAAAGGTAAGTGGATGCTTGGGAATAAAACCATACGTACCCCTTTGCGGGTTAAAAAAAATTCGATTGATGTTTTAGACAAAGACTATGATCTTCGAAAAGTTAAAACAGCGACAACTAACTTTTCGGTTAGCCGGATTTATCCCAATTTTTCACTAATGAAAGTTCAAATTAGTACTGGGCGAACGCACCAAATTCGTATCCATGCCGCTCAGACTGGGCATCCAATAGTTGGTGATCAAAAATATGGTGATTTTGCATTTAATCACGAATGTAGAAAGAAGGGCTTGAGGCGCATTTTTTTGCATGCCTCTAATGTATCATTTCAACTCCCGAACAGTGGTCAAACATATAACATCACAGCCCCATTGGATGAGGAACTGCAAGGCTTTATAGATGGTCTAGAACTAGATGACTAATGCCTCGCATCATGCAAATAAATTGATAAATTACTCTATTGAGCGGATTTGATTTAATGAATGCGATGCGGTTTACTGCAATTCCAATGTGAGTATTCAGTTACAATTTAACTATGGAACCTAAAATTAACCTGGATAAACTTTCAACCGAAGATCACTCAACTTCTAGTTGGGAGCGTGATGTAATCGTAAAACTGGCTACTGCAGGCCTTAAAGAGCAACGGCGTGCACGTCGTTGGGGTATTTTTTTCAAACTTCTAGGATTTGCGTATGTCGCCATATTTCTAATTAGTCTAGTAGACTGGGATTTTGCTACTTTATCCACAGGTGGGCAGCATACCGCTTTAGTGGAATTGGAAGGGATCATTGCGGATGGTGAGGATGCGAGTGCCGATAATATCGTTTCTGGATTACGTGCTGCATTTGAAAATGAAAAATCAGCTGCCATCATTCTGAGAATCAATAGCCCTGGTGGCAGCCCTGTACAAGCAAGCTACATCAATCGAGAAATTACGCGGTTACGTGAACTTTATCCTGAAAAACCTCTGTATGCAGTAGTCTCTGATATATGCGCATCTGGTGGAGTATTTGCTGCGGTTGCAGCCGATAAAATTTATGCAGATAAGGCAAGTATTGTCGGATCAATAGGTGTGCGGATGGATAGCTTTGGATTTGTCGAGGCCATGGAAAAGCTAGGCATTGAACGCAGACTAATGATAGCCGGTGAACATAAAGCTCTTCTAGATCCATTTTCACCAGAAAATAAATTTGAAAAAGAACATGTTCAAACCTTACTTGATGAAATCCATCAACAATTCATTGATGTAGTAAAAGAGGGTAGAGGGGATAAGCTTGCAAATGATGCAAATTTATTTACTGGACTCTTTTGGACAGGCGAACAAGCACTAGAGCTAGGCTTAGTGGATGGATTCGGCAGTGCTAGTTATGTTGCCCGTGAAGTAGTTGGCGTGGAAGAAATGCGAGATTACACCTTCCGTGAAGATATCCTGCAACGATTTGCAAAAAGACTTGGAACCGCATTAATTAGACCAATACGCGAGGCCTTATATCATCCAGTTCTAAAATAAGGCGCCAGTGCTTTTTTTAATTAGAACTGTGTCAGCAGATCAATACCTTCCTCACTTAACATTGAAATAAGTTTAATCAAGGGTAAACCGACTAATATATTTGGGTCATCACCCTGCATACTTTCAAATAAGGCGATACCAAGTCCTTCTGATTTGAAGCTCCCAGCGCAGTCATAAGGTTGATCTTTGTGTAAATAGGCAGAAATTTTCTGTTTCGAGAGCGGGCGAAATTTCACTCGATAAGTTTCGCAAGCAACTTGATGAGTGTTTTGAGTTGAATTGAATAAACACAGACCCGTATAGAACTTTACGTATTTACCACTTGCTGCAGAGAGTTGTTCATGGGCTTCATCTGGATTCTTTGGTTTAGTGATGATTTTCCCTTCCAGCTCTGCGCATTGATCAGATCCGATTATTAATGCTATTTGATTAAATTGTTGAGCAACAGTTTTTGCTTTTTCAAGAGATAATCGACTTACATATTCTGTAGCGGATTCTTTTACTTTGATAGATTCATCTACATGCGGAGCAATACATTTAAGTGTGGGTATTAGTGGTTTTAACAATTTTCTCCGATAAGGTGAACTTGAAGCTAGAATAATATTCATATTAAATAGAAAATAGTGAAGCTCTAGTTGGCATTGCGTATATTTAAGTAACGTTTTATATTCATCATCAAACAATGTCACACGACGATAAAGAGGTTCTACCCGCTCGACTTGATCCTCAAGTCATGGCTGATCAAAATCGTGAATTAACCGGTTTTGTGCCATCCGAAGGCATGTTGCGTTTGAAAAATTCCGTAGTTTCAATGGAACCTATGGTAGCAGTTTGTTTACAGTTTTCCCGCGGGCTGTATGGGCTTCCAAGGGTTACTGGATGGATAAAACACACTCTTGGTCTGCGTTGTGAGCGTTGTTTAGATGAGGTTGCGATCTCGCTAGATCAACCCATAGAAGTCTTTATCAGACTGGAATCTGAGGAATTACCTGAAATTAATGATAATCTTGAATTTTATGAATATGCTGGGAAAAGCCTTGAGTTGGCTGATTTAATCGAAGATGAATTGCTATTAGCACTTCCCTTATTCCCTAAACATGAGGATATTTCATTATGCAACCAAGATATGATAGCTTGGCTCGCCACAAACGAGGTGTCTGCGGAAAATGTGGATAGTCCTTTTGCTATACTGAAACGCTAGTTAGTTTGGAGAACTCAGATGGCGGTACAAAAGAACAGGAAAACACGTTCAAAGAGAGATATGCGGAGGGCGCATGATGCGCTAACTACTGCTGCTCTATCTGTTGATAGCACTACAGGAGAGACTCATTTACGCCACCATGTCACTCCTGATGGTTACTATCGAGGCAGACAAGTGATTGTAAAATCAGAAGAGTTTGAAGACGACGAGGAATAATCATTCCGAAAAATCTGTCTTCTTAAAAACTCCATACTGCTTCATAGTTTAGCTAAATTAACCCGTTTACGGCTTTTATTCCCGTATACGAGCATAATATACAAGTGAAAAAATATACGATTTCGCTAGATGCTATGGGTGGCGACTTCGGTGCATCCGTGGTTGCCAAAGCGGCAGTTGGATATTTAGAAAATAATCATGATACCTCACTAGTATTAGTGGGAGATCAACAAGAAATCACTGCCGAGCTAAATAAGCTAAATGTAAAACCCTACGAAAGATTAAAGATTCATCACGCAAGCCAACGTGTAGAGATGAACGAGCCCCCTTCGCAGGCATTACGTAATAAGAAAGATTCGTCCATTCGAGTCGCGATAAATCTTGTAAAAGAAGGTACTGCCGATGCATGTGTAAGTGCTGGAAACACGGGTGCGTTGATGGCGACTGCACGTTATGTACTGAAGACCTTACCAGGAATAGATCGGCCTGCGATCACCAGTACGATTCCATCTATCAATGGTCAAACCTATATGCTTGATTTAGGCGCTAATGTCGGTTGTACCAGCAAACATTTACTACAATTCGCAGTGATGGGTGCTGTTTTAGCAACTGCAATTGATGAAATAGATAATCCTAAAGTTGGTCTCCTTAATATTGGAGAAGAAGAAATAAAGGGAAACGAGCAAGTCAAAGAAGCAAATGATGTGCTACGACAAAGCGGCTTAAACTATGTTGGCTATGTTGAGGGCGACGATATTTATTGTGGTGATGTAGATGTAGTGGTATGTGATGGCTTTGTCGGTAATGTTGCATTAAAAACTAGTGAGGGTGTGGCAAAAATTATTTCTTATTATGCAAAACAAGAATTTAATCGAAATCTTTTCACCAAGTTTTGTGGATTTTTGGCATTACCCGTACTAAAAGCATTTAGGCAACGCATCGATCCGCGTCGTTATAATGGCGCAAGTCTATTAGGTTTGCGTGGTGTTGTAATCAAAAGCCACGGAGGTGCTGACGCGTACTCATTTCAACAGGCAATAAATATCGCTCGTATAGAGGCAATTAAGCAGGTCCCCCAACAAATTGATGTACGAATTGAAAAGTACTTAAAACACGATAGCGCAGCATGAAATATTCAAGAATAATTGGTACCGGTAGTTACTTGCCTGAAAAGATATTAACTAATAAAGATTTAGAAAAAATTGTCGACACTTCTGATGAATGGATTCAAGAAAGAACGGGAATTAAAAAGCGACATATTGCTGCGGTTGGAGAGACAACTTGTGATTTAGCGGTTAATGCCTCTCGGCGTGCATTGGAGATGGCAGGTAAGGCGAATACCGATATTGATTTAATTATCGTCGCAACCACAACGGCGGATAAGATTTTCCCAAGCACTGCATGTTTATTGCAAAAGCGTTTAGATATTCATGGGTGCGCGGCCTTTGATGTGCAAGCGGTATGCACAGGATTTGTTTATGCATTGGCAATTGCCGACAAATTTATTCGTACCGGAGCAGCACAATGTGTATTGGTTGTAGGCTCTGAGACATTATCACGGATATTAGATTGGAATGACCGCGGTACTTGTGTTTTGTTTGGTGATGGTGCAGGTGCAGTCGTGCTTGAAGCATCAACTGAACCAGGAATTATGTCAACACACATACATGCGGATGGCAGCTATGAACATTTATTGCATGTACCGCACGGAATTTCCATGGGTTATGAGCAACTTAAAGCAGGCGAAGCTTATGTTCATATGGAAGGCAATGCGGTATTCAAAATGGCTGTAAATACCTTAGGTCGAATTGTAGATGAAACCTTAGAAGCAAATAATATTAAGAAAAGTGATATCGATTGGCTAGTACCTCATCAAGCGAACAATCGCATTATTGAAGCTACAGCGCGTAAGCTAAAAATGTCAATGAAGGAGGTTGTTGTAACGGTATCGGAACACGGTAACACATCTGCAGCGTCTATTCCGTTGGCGCTTGATGTAGCAGTGAGAGATGGTCGAATTAAAAAAGGTGAAACCATTATGCTTGAGGCTTTTGGTGGTGGGTTCACATGGGGATCTGCATTATTAAAATTTTAGGTTAAATTTAATTTGTTGTTTCATTAGGTGGCTCTTGCTCATTCATTAATCTTTAAAGAGAACTGTACAAAGTGTTCTCGTCTGACTAAATTTTTAAAATCAACTAAGCAAAAACACCCAAGCTACCATTGTAAACCTGTCGCAGCATTTGGGGATCCAAATGCACGTCTGTTGATTGTTGGACTCGCTCCGGGTCTGCATGGTGCAAATGCTACCGGTAGGCCATTTACTGGCGATTATGCAGGTGTGCTCTTATATCAAACTTTGCATAAGTTTAAGTTTGCAACACATTCGGTTTCAAAAAGTCGTGATGATTCATTAAGACTTAAAGATTGTAGAATTACCAATGCTGTGAAGTGTGTGCCCCCAGCCAACAAACCGACTACAGATGAAATTAAAATTTGCAATTTTTATCTACGAAATGAGCTGCGTTTATTAAATCCAGGAAATATGGTTCTTGCATTAGGTAAAATTGCACACGATGCCGTGTTACGTGCTTTTAACTTGAAATTGAGTATGTATCCTTTTGGCCACGCAAATATATATAAGCTGGAGAATCAATTGCATTTATTAGATTCTTATCACTGTAGTCGCTATAACACACAAACCAAGCGCCTTACAAAAAAACAATTTGAAGCAATCTTCATGCAAGCTAAATCAATTTTAGAAAATTCCTGATTATTTATGACTGATTTGAGCGTTAACCCTAAATTTGATCATAAACGATTTATGCAGACGCTTACTCACAATCCTGGTGTGTATCGTATGCTCAGTGTTGAAGGAAAATTGCTTTATGTAGGAAAAGCTAAAAGTTTAAAAAAAAGGGTGGCGACATATTTCTCTAAAAGCCAACTAAGCCCGCGCATTGCAAAGATGCTAGAACAGACCACAAATGTTGAAATCACCATTACTAATACCGAAGCAGAAGCGTTATTGCTAGAAAACAATTTAATTAAAGAACATCGTCCACGTTATAACATACTGTTAAGAGATGATAAGAGTTATCCTTATATTTTTATATCTTCGAAGCATAAGTATCCACAAATTACTTTTTACCGTGGCAACCGTAGTAAAGCAGGCAGATATTTTGGGCCCTATGCAAGTGCAGGCGCAGCTAGAAACGCGCTAAGCTTATTACAAAAGGTTTTTAAAGTTCGACAGTGCGATGACTACTTTTTTAATCACCGTAGCCGACCTTGTTTGCAGCATCAAATCGACCGTTGTAGTGCTCCCTGTGTAGGATTTATTGATGAAGATAATTATCGAAATGATATTGAATCAGCAATTGAATTTTTAGAAGGGAATAGTAATCAACTTATAAATCGCTATGTGCAAAGCATGGATGCGGCATCGGCCAGCATGGATTATGAAAAAGCAGGTAAATATAGAGACAAAATTGAATTACTACGTAAGATTTCCGAACAACAATATGTTAGTGCTGATAATGGGAATGTAGACATCATTGCAGTTAAATCTGAAGGAGAGCTTGCCTGTGTTCAAATATTTAATATTCGTGCTGGAGTAAATCTAGGCAATAAAAGTTATTTTCCAAATCTTCCAGAGCCCACCAGCCCTGAGAAAATACTTTCTGCTTTTTTAGGACAATATTATCTTACTCATGCAATTCCAGAAGAAATTATATCTAGCCACCAACCAGATGACGCTAAGCTTTTACAAGAAATGCTTAGCAATAGGGTCGGCAAGAACGTTTCAATAACCTGTTCACCACGAAGTAAGCGAGCACGCTGGTTAGATATTGCAAACAAGAATGTAATTTCAGCTTTTCAAAGTAAACTAGTTTCAAAAGCAGGACTTATGCAGCGGTTTGAAGCGTTACAAGATGAACTAAATCTTGGTTTTGTGCCTACACGTATTGAATGCTTTGACGTTAGCCATACAAGTGGTGAGGCAACCGTAGCCTCATGTGTGGTATATGAACAAGATGGACCGCTGAAAAGCGATTATCGCCGCTTTAATATAGAAGGTGTTATAGCAGGTGATGATTATGCTGCAATTTACCAAGCTCTCACACGACGTTACACAAGACTTAAAAAAGGTGAAAGCAAATTACCGGATATACTCTTGATAGACGGCGGCAAAGGACAAGTCAGCAGGGCGCAAGAAGTCATTGATGAATTACAAGTAAAAGGTGTGAAAATTATTGGAGTTGCCAAAGGAATGGAGAGACGTCCTGGCTATGAAACACTCGTATTTCCAAACACCAAGAAAACCATCAATTTAGCCGAGCATTCACTGGCACTGCATTTGATTCAACAAATACGTGATGAGGCGCATCGTTTTGCCATTACCAGTCATCGAAAACGTCGTGCTAAAAAACGTATTACCTCACCATTAGAAAACATTGAGGGATTAGGGCCGAAACGTAGACAAAATTTACTGAAGTATTTTGGTGGGATGCGGGGTGTTACCCGTGCAGGTGTGGAGGAGCTTGCTAAAGTACCTGGTATTAGCAAGAATCTCGCGAAAATCATTTATCAAGAAATGCATGCTACAGGTAGTTAATCTATTATGGTATATAGTATTCCCAACATACTGACGTATATAAGGATTTTAATAATCCCTTTGCTCGTGTTGGTGTATTATTTTCCACCCAATCGATGGGGCATGCCAGCCGCGGCATTATTATTTGGTCTAGCGGGCTTCACTGATTGGCTGGATGGGTACCTTGCTCGTAAATTGAATCAAAGTTCAAAGTTAGGTGCCTTTTTAGATCCTGTTGCTGATAAATTAATCGTTGTCACAGTACTGGTGATGATTGTGGATGAATACGGCAAACTATCTGTTTTAATTCCTGCATTAATTATTATTGGTAGAGAGATTGCGGTCTCAAGTTTGCGTGAGTGGATGTCAGAACTGGGGCAAAGAGGGTCGGTTTCAGTGTCTATGCTAGGTAAAATTAAAACCACTGTACAAATGATTGCGTTGTTCCTGCTACTCTACTATTACCCAATATTTGGGATACCAGTGTTTAAAATGGGGGAATGGCTGTTGTATATCGCGGCTGCACTTACACTTTGGTCAATGATGGTCTATATTTACCGCGCAATCAAAGCCAATAGCTAACAAACAATAGCGTAGAATTTATTGACTCATCGCAGTTGATCAATAGAATAGTCTTTGACTCATGCGGGAATAGCTCAGCTGGTAGAGCGCAACCTTGCCAAGGTTGAGGTCGCGAGTTCGAACCTCGTTTCCCGCTCCAAGGTTCTACTACCAAGTTCATAAATCAATTAGTTAAAAAAAAATTCTTATCCTGTATTTAAAGACCCCCCCGGGGCAAAACTTCATTATCTATATAAGCGGGTAGGGACCCACTCCGAGTAAATTTTCTAGAATTTATAATTATAAGTTATCAGGTATTATCACTTTTCAAAAAACACACGCACATTATGATACAAAGTTAATTACAAAAAATTATTTTTAATAACTAAAGAAAAAAACTTTTCACTAAAATAATTACACTAACTACTCTACTTATCGCCAAACGAGATAAATCAAGATCAAGGCCAGGTATATGGATACATATATCCAGCGGCCGTATACGTTGATATTGGTTGCGAGGCCAACTCGATCAAGATGAACAAGTCTGCTATTGAGTATAGCCTTCCCCATCGCCAAAAAGACTAAAATTATTGCACCGATAATTACCTTATCCGCGCGAGTAAGGTATTCGATTTGTGGGAGTGCATTCCTCAAGCTAAGTTGAAAAGCAATCATCGTGAATACCGAAGTGACCCCGATAGTAATCTGGGGAAAGAAGATCTCTGCGTCGATCCAAAACACACTCCAGGCCATGAGTAAAATCAAAGTAAGCGGCACAAATAGTGTCCAGAACCAGTAACCAAATAGTCGCTGCACAACAATGACATGTTGCATGCGTGCGTAACTACCCCATCCTTCTAGTTTTGCATCTGGCAATACTTCGCTGGCATTACTCAGAATTTCCCAGCCAGCTAGGGCTGCGTATTGAGACCTTTCAGCAGTCGCTTTGTCGACAATGAAAATCACATCATCAGAGCCATACTCGAATGAAGCGAGCATGATATGAATTCTTTGCGAGTCAAAAGGGAAATCATAGAGCTCCATGGGAGAGGTCAAGATGCCGGTTATTCTTTGCTGCAGACGCACGATTCCTTGTTCATCGATATCGACGTCCTGCCCGGGATCCTCAAACAAGACTTGCTCATTTACGAAATCAATTACTGGATGCCAAATCTCATTGAGCCTAACTTTGCATTCCTCAAGTGAAATACCCAGTGCTTGTTCAGACAAGCGTGTGTCTTGCCACTGTAATGCAACGACAAAATCGATCTCAAAAGTCTCATTTGTTTCGTTGATGTCTGATAGATCTAAAAGAATTATAGCAGCCTTAACTTTTGTGGGAGGTCCGTTCTTATCTGGACGTACCCGCTGGATGGTCTGCGGAATGCTACACGGTTGGGGTGTGGCTATCGATACCTCAGCTGCCGTAGCAGACGGACTTGAAATTATTAGCGTTGCAAAAGTAAGTATTATTACAAATAAGTATAAAGATACTCTCCAACGACTATATTTATAATATGTTGTCATGCTGAATGTGCTTTATGGTCTTTTTGTAGAATAAATAAAAGATGTACTTGCAACACAACACATATTCGAAATGAATTTATTCATAGTATTCCCTCTTAGATTTTGAAATGGATTAATTCTTAATTCTAGTAATACTCTAGAAGGAATATTTAATTTAGATTTATTAATTTTAATTTATATCTTAAAGCAATTGTAATTGCATTGATTGATATCAGAAGCATCAGTAATTGCCTAATCCACATTTTCAGTAAGGGATATCTGGCAAGTCGTTTGCGTTTATTAATAAAGAATTGATTGGTAAAGTAGTCATTTCTAACTAAACTTCACTAAGAATAAACACGATAGACATCAGCTTGTCGTTATCTACTTGCAACATAATTCGCGAAGGCTGTTAAGCATTTCTTCAAACTTGAGTGCGGTGGCAACAAAAATATTGTTGTACATTATCACATTGCCTACAGAATAATTCATAATGGGAAAGCATATATGTGATGCCCTTTGTTGCTGTGATAAAAAAATAAAATATGCCTAATCTTTGTTTAAGAAAAATTCATAATGAAATGGGTTAAGCGTTTGCTGATATTGCTAGCTGGCTTGCTTCTAGCCAGCGTCTTATTACTTGTGGGTGCTGTATTGTTTCTTGAGGAATCTCAATACAAGCGTCTGTTGAGCTGGGGAGCTGAACAGTTTCTGGATAGTGAGTTGCTTATCGAAGGACCCTTTATGCTCGATATCTCAAGGGACTTGACCCTCACCTCCGGTGGTATACAACTTACCGCACATGACAACAGTTATCAGTTATTGGTTGGAAGGCTATTTGTCAACTTTCGACTTGGCTCATATTTACAAACTGGTTCCTTCTGGTTTAACAATCTAGAATTAGAAGACATTGATCTCCAGGTTACAGAATCGTCTGTAGACGATGATGATTTCAGTTTTGAAGACCTCACAATCCCTCCTGTTTTAATTGGACAAGCAAACTTCAACAACCTGCAGTTTTCTTATCAGGAGCTACCCCCAGGCACGTTGCATAAATTTTCACTGGACGAACTGATTTTAGAAGAGTTAGGTGAAAAGCAACCAATTTCATTACGCGCATCAGGCTTGTTTAAAGGCAAGCCATTTAAATTAGAGGGCAAAGTCGATTCTATTGCGCAACTTCTTGAACGCCAAGACCCACTTAGTGTCATGGTGGCGCTAACAAGTGAACCTATAAACATTAACTTGCAGGGATCGATTGCCGAACCATTAGAAGGACGCGGACTTGACCTGAAGGTTGAGGCTGATATTTCGCAAGTGAGAGAAATTATCGAAATTGTTTGGGACGAAATACCAATTCTCGGTAGCCTGCAGACTTCATTTAGCGTGCGCGGTGACTATACCGCACCACGATTAGAAGCAATCGACTTGCATCTGCAACGGGGTCAGGAGGTCGATGTAAACATTAGCGGCTCAGTCGCAGATGTATTAAACGTTGCAGGCTTTAATTTACAGTTAGAAGCAATATCTAACAATCCGAAAGTGCTCTCTTGGTTGTTGTTTAAGAAGTATGAGGGTATGCAAACAATACAGGTTAGCGGCAAACTGCAGGGAGAAGCAGAAAGATTTTCATTGCAAGATTTCAATGCCTTAGCAGAGACATCCAATGGAGTGAAGCTTCAGGTTAACGGAAATGCAGATCTTCATCCCGAAGGTTACCGAGCGACGCAAGCCGATGCTGGCCTTATTGTAAAGTTCAGTGCGCCAAGTACAGATGCCGCCAACTTGCTGGATCTTGAGGAAGTTCCAGAGCTTGGACCGATTTCCGGCTCTTTGGGGTTAGCTTTAAGTTGGGATGCAGTGGGAATATACAGCTTAGATATCGAAGTCGGCAGCTCCAAACAAAGTCAAATTAAGCTCAATGGGGATGTTGGTTATGTGCGATTGGCGCAAGACTTGAATCTATCTGAGCTTAACCTACAAACAGACATTCAGATTGCAGCGCTTGCGAAACTAGGCAAGCAGTTTGATGTGGAATTGCCCGCTTTCGGTCCTGCGCGACTGCGAGGCCTACTCATTACCAAGGATTCTGAAATCCTGCTGCAGGATGCCCGTTTGAACATTGGTAAAAAGGATCAATTGATGGTGAATGCTTCTGGATTACTGGCAACACAGTTGAGTGACCCAAATTTAGAAAACATTAGACTCGCGATGGATTTAGATGCACAGGCAACCGAACTCGCCCGATTAGGAAAGCAGTTCGATGTTGAGTTGCCCGCACTAGGCCCCGTGCAACTGCGTAGCAAGCTTGTTACTGAAAGAGGTGAGTTGCTATTGCAAGGCGCCAGGTTGATCGTAGGAACAGACGAACAATCTATATTGTATGCAAACGGAATGGTGGGTATACAGCTGCGTGACTTCTTAAAATACAGAGTCGCCATGGATGTGGGTTTCGAGACAAATGATGTTGCTCAACTGGCAAAAGAATTTGATGTCAATTTACCTGAACTTGGGCAAATGCATGCTACAGGATGGCTTAAATCTGAGGGGTCTGAACTGCACGTCGAGGATATTTTGATTGTCGTAAGCGCAACGAATCAACCAACCCTCCGTGCCAGTGGCAGTATTACAACAGAGTTACGGGAGCATGCAAACAGTATCAATATTAAGTACGACGTAGCTCTGGCACCACTTGTCGCGGCATTCAGTGATCTTCAACCTGGCAATCTTGGTCACCTACAAGGTGATGCAGTAATTGCAGACTTAGATGGGACCTGGGGGATCGAAAGCTTTAGTGTGGCCTCTACGAAAACAACGCTTTTTGAACTACAACTTAGCGGTAACTATGACGACATGGAGGACTATAACGAGGCGCAGATTAATTCCAGTCTTATTATAGACAGCCCAATAAAGCTGGGCGAGGTACTCGGCATTGATCTGGCCGGGTTGGGATCTTTCCGTCAACAGGGTGAGGTCATCATCAGTAATGCTCGCTTGCGCTACGATGGCAAAGCATCACTGGGAAGAACTAACAGTACAACAAAATTTAGCGGCTATATAACAGAGGGCACACCGGTATTTAATGGCAGCTTAGAGATGCCGATTTTGTATCTCACTGATTTTGGTCTTGGTACGGCACTACAAGATGAGCCTGAACTACCTCCCGAGGACGCACCCACCACTCCCTATGTGTTCAGTCGTGAACCACTGAATCTGGATTTTTTAAAGGAATTTAATTTTGATTTTGTGTTGGATATTAATAAGGTTGAGAGTGGCGATCTAAGCATCGACAGTGTCGATGCTCATTTGAAATTGAATAATGGACACCTCACTGGGCCTCTGCACTTGAAATTTGAAGGCGGCAAGACAGAAATTAATGTGGATATTCATGCATTGGCGGTCCCTGAATACCGATTTTCCATAATTGCAGATGATCTCACACTGGGGCCACTCATGGCCCAGGTCACAGAAGAAGTTCCCATCGAAGGCTATTCAAACCTAAACGTAAATTTAAATACACATGGAAACACAGCCCACGAATTAGCATCTAATCTATCAGGCGATCTAGACTTTGGGTTGGAAAACGCACGCATTCCAAGAAAGTATATCGATTTGCTGTTCGTTGACACATTAGGTTGGGCACTCTCAGCAACTATGGCAAGAAAATCACATACCAATCTCAATTGTATAATGATGACATTTGGTATCAATCACGGCGAAGTGAAAAGTGAGACCGTTCTTGCCGATGGCCCGAATCTGAGCCTTGCCGGACAAATCGACATGGA
>CAJHZF010000064.1_pt1 | contig 22287 bp, 21 predicted proteins | sample 9198891 | NCBI WGS metagenome assembly CAJHZF01 (sample SAMEA7708349, study PRJEB35096) | sediment metagenome | biome: marine neritic benthic zone biome [ENVO:01000025]; feature: sediment [ENVO:00002007]; material: shallow marine sediment [ENVO:03000034] sea grass bed [ENVO_01000059] ...
GAGTCATTAGCAGAGCTGCTAGAGCTAATGAAAGTAACCCAAATATTAGGTAATACCAGGGAAATACTTCACGAATAAAATCTCCGGCAGTCTGTTGTGGCAACTTTACGAATATTAATGGGGCCATAAAGAATGCAAAAAAAACCATCCCGCCAAAAACTAATCCAGTCAGAATAATCGTAGATTCATAAATGAATTGTTCCATTTCTAAAACTTATTAATGTTGTAAATTGATGATACTATTATGACATTATAGGCTGTCTTATTTTTCTTAATTCTTACAGAAAGCACTGTAATTAAATCTTTATACAGTACAAAACTTTCTGAAATATATTTTTTTTACTCATATACTTGATTCTCTCTGCCTAGCTACGTGTAAACCAAGTATCATATAGGCAGAGTAAATTTATATTGGCTCTGATTAAATTTTTACATGACTTACTTATGAATAGAACAAGCGTGATAATTGGCGGTAGCAGTGGTATCGGATTAGCCTGTGTAAAATCGCTTGCGAGTGAAGGTGATCATATAATTTCAGTATCACGCTCAGACAAAAATAGCGTCAATCTGCCTTCCGTAGAACATTTCACAGTTGACGTTTGTCATGAATCTGCGGACTTTTCATTCTTACCTGCAAATATCAATTCGCTTGTATATTGTCCTGGTACGATAAATCTAAAGCCCTTTACTAGTCTTAACTTGAATGAGTTCAAACATGATTTTGATGTAAATGTTTTAGGTTTTGTTCGTGTATTGCAATCTTGTATAGATAAGTTAAAGAGCTCGGGGAGTTCTAGTGTTGTGACCTTTAGTACGGTAGCAGTTTCTCAGGGAATGAGTTATCACAGTTCGATTGCATCCTCTAAAGGCGCTATTGAGGGTTTAACCCGATCGTTAGCAGCTGAATACGCTAAATCTGGAATTAGATTCAATGCAATTGCGCCCTCATTAGTGGATACACCGCTCTCGAGCAAGTTCACACAGTCAAGTACAAAGCTAGAAAATATTGCTAGTCGGCATCCATTAAACCGAATAGGTAACCCCGATGAAATCGCATCCTTAGTAAAATATCTAGTAAGCGACTCTTCAAATTGGATGACGGGACAAGTCATTGGATTAGATGGTGGCTTGTCATCAATAAAAACTATGAATTAAAGATACGCGTCCTATCACTAGTTGTCATTCTGGTGAGATCAGTTAATACATTAGCTCGCAAACTTTGTGAGCCTTCTTAAATATAAATGATTTAAGCTCATACTTTTTAAGCAGTTAATAGATCATATTCAATTATAGATTTTTGTCATTTTTATGTGCATGGATGCGCCAACATGGACCAATCATGCTCACTCAAACCCAATCAGCCTTGCTTTTTTATTTAAATTGGTAGTCTCACCCTTGGCATGCATGTTGCGGTTAACTACTTAATAATTAAAGTTGGAACCTTGATCTGAAATGAAGAGTTTAGATTTAAATGTCCTGGTTATGATTTCAACGAAATTTCTTTACCTATTGTGATCAAATTAAATACGAAAAAAGTAGTATGAAAGTTACTAAAACAACACTCGCGGCCTTATTTGTGCCTATGATACCCAAGCTATTGAAAATATTACTGCCAACTACATTTAATTTAATGCTTGCTCAAGATCTGCCCAAAGATCATCTACGTCTTCTAATCCAACCGAAATGCGAACCATACCATCAACTATACCGCGCTTTGTGCGTTCTTTAGGGGTTAAATTGTAATGAGTCGTTGTTATAGGCTGGGTTACAAGGCTTTCCACACCACCTAGACTGGGGGCAATTGAGAAAAGTTTTAGCCGATCGACTACGGCTGCAGTTTCTTGTGCGTTCCCATCAACTATAAAACTTATCATTCCGCCAAAGCCTTGCATTTGTTGCGTAGCGATGTTGTGTCCGATAAAACCAGGCAGACCTGGATAATTTACTTTATTAATTCGAGGATGCTCAAGTAATCGTTCGGCCAGTATTTGTGCGGCCGTATTATGTGCATTCACCCGCACAACCAATGTGCGTAAGCTACGCGCTAATAAATTTGCAACTTCAGGTGCCATCATCTGACCAAGATTTTTCCGCCAAGTCCAAATAGGTGTAAGCAATTCTGTTGGTCCAATAACCACGCCACCTGTGAGATCACTGTGGCCACCTAAATATTTTGTAGCGCTGTGAATCACAAGATCTGCACCCAATGTAAGGGGGTTCTGGTTTACTGGGGTCGCAAAGGTATTGTCTACGATGGTAAGTGCGCCCTGTTTTTTTGCAACAACAGCAATCGCTGCGATATCCAAAACTTCCATATTTGGATTCGTAAATATTTAAAAAAAAACTATGCGTGTATTACTTTTAATGGATTCACTTAGCTTGTCAATTTCGTTGCCCAATATAAATGTGGTGGTAATACCAAGATCAGGTAAGTTGGCATCGAGTAATTCATAAGTACCGCCGTATACATCACCAATGCATACAATATGATCGCCAGCCTTGCAGTGGGCTAAAAACGTGGCCGATTCGGCGGCCATACCAGAGCTAAACACCCAGGCAGCTTCGCCGCCTTCAATTGACGTAAGTTTTTCCTCAAGGGACTGAATTGTTGGGTTTAGGCCATAGCGAGTATATAAACTGCCCTTTACTCGTCCTTCTACCACGTCAAGTACACTTTGCGTGTCGGGGAATCCAAACGTGGAGTGATTATATAGTGGAGTGAATATACCGCCGCGTTCGTCAAGAGTGTCTCCTGCATGAATGCAATTGGTAGCTAGACCCATTTCAGTTGTTTTTTTCATGGCGTCATCCTTTAATCAAGTTGCCTTAGTCATTACTAAGTTTGAGCGTGCATGTGTAGAGATAGTCTAGACAGTGAGAACTATTAATTAAACTGGCTTGTTCGTGATTGGAGAGTAAATATAACCGAAGCTTTCCAGCGTTTAACGTAATTGTGAGTTGAATTAGGAATTAAGCCTCATTTGAGGGTAGAGTTAGATTGTATTACATTATCAATAGCCATATTAGTTCTTGTAGGATTCCACTGACAAGCAGGACCAGATGGTGCGAACGTCTGGATTTTCATGTATCTCTTATGAGAGGAGTTTAACTCTCGATGTGCGGTTTAACCATCGCCCGTTTACTTTCGTCAAATTTGTCCTTTACTTTACTTAAATATCCGTTACACTTCGCGCGCTGGTAAAGATTACAGCGGCTATTTATGTCTGTGCAATTTCGATAACACTTCTGATATCTCATTTTGTCTGTTCGTAAGTAATTCCTGCATCTTTCAAGGCTTCATCGATTTGGCGTATGACGCCATCGATTACATTCAACTAATTTTTGGAGATTACTTATGGCTACAACGACAGGTCGTGTTAAATGGTTTGATGAAAAAAAAGGGTTTGGCTTTATTGAACGAGAAGACGGCAATGATGTCTTCGTCCATTTTAGAGCGATAAATAGCCCAGGCTATAAAACACTTCCCGAAGGGCAAGAAGTGGAATTTGAAGTTGAGCAAGGACAGAAAGGCCCACAAGCTACTAACGTTACTATTCTTTAATTCTGTTGAGGTTGCTTGAGCTTATTAAGCAGCCCCTATACAACCTAACTTGTAATAACAGGATCCTAGGGTCCTGTTATTAATTATTTTTCTTTGAATGAAATAAAGAATCATCTTATACAATTCAACTTTTTAGAAAAATCATGCTTTGTTATTGAAAATGGCATCGTAAAGCCGCAGATATTAATAAATGTTATGTGTGTTGAAGCCTACTAATCGAATAACCGCTTTGAGTCTTAAGCAGTCATTCAGTTGTATTATTCTCATGAAAACAACAATTGTGCCTTTACTACTAACAGCGGATATGTAACTGCATTACATTTTTTCTAATGTGCAACTTGGCCGCTCATATAATCGATCAAGATAGTTTTGTAAGTTTTTAAAACGACCGATTAACTTCCAGTTATCAGCCCAATTAATTGTATACCCTACAATTATATCAGTAACTGAAAATCGATTATCAACAAGGTACTCATTTTTGCTTAAGGCTTGATCTACGACTGCAGCAGATGCAGAAAATAGCTTTGCATTTTGTTCATACACATCAGGAAGACGCTCTTCTTCGGGCAAGACAAATTGATTAACAGCACTGCTCCAAAGCCAGGCCTCCATTTCACTAAGACAGAAGCAAGCCCACTGATCATGAAGTGCACGAGACCATGTGCCCGGCTTTGCAACGAGTTCTTTTTCAGGGAATTGATCTGCTATATATGTAGAAATTACCGTAGATTCAAACAATGGCTTACCATCAATTACAGCAGCCGGTACTTTCCCTAATGGGTGAATTTTTTTGAGCTCATCACTTCCAAAGACATCTTGCCCTTCAATGGATTCATATTTAGCCCCTACTTCATCTAATATCCATCGACAACGTGCAGAGCGTGTAGGTGGATATTCAAACAGTTTTATATTCATTTTCTTCCTCTTTTAAATTTCTTGTCATAGAAGTTGACTTGTTACATCTAGCATTGTAATGCTTTGTTTTGGGTCGTTAGCGGACATTTCACACCTTGAAAAATTGGTGTTGCGGCCCCTATACAAAGCGATACTTTTATTCGCGTGTAAATTAATCAGCTGTTAAATTGAATAGAGTAAGCATTTTATTGATCGTAAATTGCTTATTCTAATCTGTTTAGCTATGAACTCTACATTACATCATTCTATTACCATAAATATCGAAAAAATGAAGCTGGTCTGCGTGAAAATATAACTTTACTTCCTCGCCTTCTTCTATTGCATGTTTAGCAGGTAAACGTGCAATAAAATGATCTTCTAGTAAGTCTTGCTCTGAATATCTTTTAGATAAGCTAAATTGCTGCTGCAGGTTTATTATTGGCAAGTGACCGTAGAGCAATTTTTCATAACCAAAGGACTCAATGCTAGTTACATACATCGATAAACTTAGCTGGCGACCAACATCAAATAGGCTTAATTCTTCTGGTCTAATACCTATTACTATTGGCCCTTCAGGTAATTCATTCATGTTTTCTTTGCCTAATATAAATTCTTGAGAACCAATACGAATTTTGCTTTTACCAGAATCCTGCTTTTCTAGCTGAGCAGGAAGAAGATTCATAGCTGGATAGCCAAAGAAATTGGCAACGAACAGATTAGTGGGTTTAGCATAAATTTCATCTGGTGATGCAACTTGTTGTAATTCTCCATTTTGTAGTATGGCAACACGATTACCCAAGGTCATCGCCTCTGTTTGATCATGTGTGACATATATCGTAGTAGTTCTTAGGTTACGTTGTAAGCTCGCAATTTCTTTGCGTATTTGTACACGAAGTTTTACATCCAAATTGGAAAGAGGCTCATCCATCAAAAATACTGCTGGATTACGCACGATGGCGCGACCCATAGCAACTCGTTGTTTTTGTCCACCAGAGAGTTGATCAGGTTTTTGATCTAATAGATCACCAAGATTAAGCAATGCAGCGGTTCGTTGTACACGTTGTCGGCGTTCATCCTTATCAAGTTTTTGCATCCGTAGGGGAAACTCCAAGTTTTCACGTACATTCATATGTGGATAGAGCGCATAACTCTGAAATACCATAGCAATATTACGCTGTTGTGGTGTTTGCTCATTAACCCGCTGACCGTTGATTGTGATATCACCTGACGTTGGTGTTTCCAGGCCTGCAAGAATTCGCAGTAATGTAGACTTCCCACAACCAGATGGGCCAACTAATACAACGAATTCTCCATCCTCCACGCTGAGGGTAAAGTTTTTGATGGCGTGTGTGCCATCTGGAAATGTCATATTAATTTTGTGAAATAAGATTCTAGCCAATTAGCTTTTAATTCCTGTAGCAACAACACCACGCACGAACCAACGTTGTTGCAACATAAAGATAATAAGTACGGGTAATACCATCATGACACCAAAGGCGAAGATATCACCCCATTGAAGCGGTGGTAGAGTAAAAAAATTGGCAATGCCTAATGGCAAAGGCCTCACTTCTTCACTCGTAGTCATTAAAAGTGGCCACAAATATAGCCCCCAATAAAATAAAAACGTCACAATACTGACACTAGCAAATACTGGTTTTGAATTGGGTAACACTATGGCGAAGAATATGCGCAGAATACTAGCTCCATCGACACGCGCTGCCTCTTCTAGCTCCTTTGGTAAAGACAAAAAGAAGGAATAGAATAGATAAATAGCCAAGGGGCTAGCAACAAAGGGGATGACTTGCACTAAGTAACTATCTCGCCAGCCCAAAGCGCTTAATGAGAAAAAAAGTGGTATAACAATTCCTTCGAATGGAATTACCAGCACAGCTAGCACCAACGCAAACACGAACTTTCTACCAGGCCACTGCAGCCTTGCTAAAGCATAAGCAGCAAACGAATTTACCAACAGGCCCAGACCAACAATTAATCCGTTGATAATAACTGAGTTGAGCATGTAGCGTCCAAATGGCACACGATTAAAAACATCAGCATAGTTTTGCAAATTAACTTGGGTTGTAAATAATGCCTGCCAGCTACCAGCCTCTGCGAGTACGCGTATATCCGGTTTTAAGCTACCCACAATCATGATCCAGATTGGTGAAATGAATAGCAGTGTGATCAAACTAAGAATTAGATAAATGAATATCTTTTTAATATTTATTTTCGTCATACATTTTGATACGTCTGTTTTAGCAACACACGTTGTAACAAAGTGATAGTAAGTACGAATAAGAAAAATATAACTGTCATGGCTGCACCACGAGCCACATGAGCCTGGTCAAAACCGGCTTTTACAGCTTCGAAGATAACCGTGGTGGTGGAATCACGAGGACCGCCTAATGTCATGATGCGCACTTGATCAAACAAACGAAAAGCAAGGATAGATGTCACAATAACAACAAAGATTAAGGGATTGCGTAGCTGAGGAATAGTAATAAATTTAAAACGTTGCCAGGTTCCGGCGCCGTCAATTTCAGCCGCTTCATAAAGTGTTGTGGAAATTCCTTGTAAACCTGCTAGCAGTATCACCATCTGAAAACCAACACCTTGCCACATTGAAGTCAACATAATGGCGGGCATTGCAAATAAAGGATTATGTAGGAAGTCCTGAGGTTGCCAGGTTCCTAAGCTGATTATGCTGAGAAAGCTGTTCATCATACCATTAGGCCCAGGTGCATATATCATTACCCAAACTACCGCTACCAGCGACATGGGGAAAACCACGGGCATGAAAAACATGGTACGGAATAAACTTATGCCCCGAAGTTTTTGATTGAGTAAAAGGGCCAAACCTAATGCTAATGTAGTCTGCATGGGTACCACAGCGACGGCGAATAATGTGTTATTTGCTAAGGCACGTAAAAAAGACGAGTCACTAAATATACGTATATATTCACGCAAACCAACGATTTCTAATGGCAAAGGTGAACCAAGGCGTAAATTAGTAATAGATAAACCGATTGCCAAAATAAATGGTAATGCAATAAATAGCAGTAGCCCTGTAAGAGCTGGAAGGACGAGAAGCAAAGCAATAAATTTTTCTCGTTTGATAGACAGTGATCGATGAATAGTCATCAGTATGAGTTTTGAAAAGATTTTTTATGAGATATGTTTGGGTAACCGTAGTTATCTTCGATATCTTGATCTATCATTGCCACGGCTCGATCGAGTACTTTTGAAACCACTGCTCCATCACGAATATCGAGAAACGCGCTTTCAAATTCCGAACTGATGAGAGGATATGCTGGAGTTTGTGGACGTGCAATGGTGTATCCCTTATTTAGTTGTTGAATAAATAAATGTAACGGGCCACCGGGCGCATACACAGGTGATTGCTCTATCGCACTATAGGTTGCGGGGACTGCTCCATTTGCTTTGACTATAGATAATACTTGTTCAATCTGAAATAGAAATTCAAGAAAGCGCATAGCCGCTTTGGGTTGTTTGCAACTGGTTGTGATACCCCAACTCCAAGATCCTTGTCCACTACGTGTGCCCATACCAAAGTTGGGTAAGGGTAAGAGTACTAAATCATCACCATGGGCTGCACGATACTGGTTATAGTTCCAATGCCCTCCCCAAGAAAGCGTGACTCGGCCTGTTATAAATGCGGCATCATCAATGTTGGGATCCACATAACCGCTTTGGATCCAATGCTGTACACGTTGCATCGCAACTATTGCTGCTGGACTATTAAGGCTGCCATCGGATTGTTGGAATTCTTCACGATTTATAAGATCCCCACCAGCTGATTGAATGATTGGTGCAAATCCATAACTATACCATTCACCTTGATAATTTAGTTTTAGATCCAGCACTGCACCATCATTATCTTGTTGCGATAAGTTGTACAAAATTTTTTGAAATTCGTCGACGTTCCATGCATCTTCTGGTGAATTGGGAATACGCGCCCCTATACTCATAAGTTGGCTACGCCGAGCATAGAGCCCTAGGCCAGATTCAAAGTTGCCTATCGAGTATAAATATCCTTGGTAAGTGCCTTGATTGATGATTGAAGGTAGTAATTCTTTTATTAGTTGCTCAGAAATTAGGGTATCGAGGGGTAACAGTTTGCCCTGCCAAGCGTAGTTATAAACATAAGGCCCATCGATTTCCAACAAATCAGGCAAGTCGTCTGCAAGCGCTGCAGCTTGCACCTGACCATTATAACTACCCTCAGGTAGGAAGGTGAGCTCAACCTGAATTTCATCTTGTTGGTTATTAAACAACATAACTTGCTTATGCAGAGTATGACGCTCGGCTTCTTGACCAGAATGTGCCCAAACCTGCAATTCTAGATATGCACTTTCAGTTTGGTCTTGTTGTGCATGACATCCGAAGTATAGAAAAACAAAATGCATGAATGAAATTACACAAATGAACTTTTTTAACATGAAATGAAGCTAAGATTTATAAAAATAATTATCTAGTCGTGGACTGAATAGTGAAAAAGCTGTAAGTAAATATATTGTGAATGTCCGCTTTGGGTCGTGAGTGGTCATTAAACCCATTCTTTTTGAGTTTTCCAACCTAATATATCCAAAATTTTGTTATTAAACGTCTGCTTTCGGCCAAAAGCAATCATTGGTATGCTTCGCTTACAGAATTATTAATCTCCAGCCAGCTCACGTTTATACGATAGACTGCTACACTTCTTAAACTTGTCCGTTTTACAAACTCAAATATTCTAATTTTTATTTTTTGTTAAGCTATTATGCATCTGTTGCTTAGATTCTAAGTTTGGCAGCTTGTCAAAACTATCTATAATTGATTGTTCTAGATCAGGATTTGAAAATCTGTCTTTCACAAGAGTTTCAAACTTAAGACGTAATTCTGCGATTTGCTGTTCTTCTTCTGACGTTGGTTTGCGTGTTAATTCATTAAACTCTGCTATTTCCATATAGTTTTCACACTGCTTATATACTGACTCACATCGTTCATAGCAATATGGCTGCATATAAATAGTGGCCATTGCTGTTTCACATATACAGTTACAAGCTTCTTCTACTGTCCCACTAGAACTATTCGACTGCTGGTTTGCTTGTTGTTGCTCATCTCCATTTTCATTTTGTCTAGAACTATTCGACTGCTGGTTTGCTTGTTGTTGCTCATCTCCATTTTCATTTTGTTCCGACTTATTGCGGATATACGCAGCCATATCTTCACTTACTAGACCTGGCATCATCTCATTTGTCGACTGTATAACTGAATCCAATATATCTTCTGAAAGTTGCATCTGTTCTTCACTATCATCTAAACGTGGGTTGGGCATACTAAATGTTCCGGTAATGCTTTTAGCTACTGGCAATACAGGGACGCAATCTTTGTAAACATATGCAGCATCTACTAACTCTGCAGAATATGTCCCACGTAAAACTAAACGTGATGCCTCCTCAATGGTTACCTTACCTTTATATGGAACATAACTATGAATGCCTTCACAACCACCCACTCTGACAGGTCCAACTGATTTATAAGGTGCTGGTGCACGCCCGATTCCGTCATATGCTTGTGCTGCGGTAATTAGTGCATTATCAAAACTTCCCGTAAAGCCATAGTTGATACGTGGGATTTTTATTTCGATGCTATGGCCATCTTTGCTTTGAATTTTTTTAATTGCTTCTATCACATCCTTCTGTACATTCTCTTCTCCGCGTTCCACCATACCTCCGGTAACATTCATCATTCGCTCAAAGAGCATCCCTGGATTGGCTATTTCATCGAAAATATTAGCTGTATCCGACATAAGGGTTAATGAGATTTGTGTATGTGGACCACACACTCTATCCACGAAATGTCGCTGACAAGGATTTGAATCTCCACCACCTTGTGATGCACCTACTCGCCAACTTTGTGTCTCATAACCTTGTTCAATTTGTGTTTTAGCTTTTTTAGTACCACTTTGATTTGTAGTATCGGGCGGTGGTGCTTTATCTGGATCAGTGATACTTGAGGTTGCTGTATCAAAGACAACTTTTATTAGAGGTTGTTGTTTTACTGAATTTTGAGGTTCATTAGCAATATTTGAAATGATAAAAACTTTTTTATCAGCTGTTTTTACGGGTAGTGAAAATTTATATGATACACGTTCAGGCTGAAACTCATTTGGGTGCACAATCGGTTGCACTCTTTTTTCACCATCTTCAGCTGTTATTGTGAGATCAAGTAAGTTACGTCCTGTTCCCTCTGCAAAAATCGTAAAATTTGCTTGGCCAGTAAATTGAAATTCAAGATCTAGACATTCCGCAGATACTGGCTCCATTTCGTTTATCTGCAATGAAATAGGAATCGTTGACTGGGTTAACGGTATTTCACTACAGCCATTGAAAAGATATTTATGCCATTTCTTTTTACGCTCATCCTTATCAGTTGGATAATTACCAGGATATAAAAGTAATCGTTTATTCCAATAAGCTGCGAAGGTCCCTACAAAACTCGGGTATGCTCTACTTAAATCAAAACCAAATTCTTTACGTAGTGCCCGATTTAACCAATCGTACTCATCCTTCCAATTCGCAGAGTTATGCTTTGTATTGAAAAATTCATGCAAGTAAGAATAGTTAGGTGGTTTAACAATAACTGGATTCGGACGTCCATTATTACTAATGTATTCTCCTAAATAGTGCCAAAATGATTGTGTTTGATAAGTACGATCAAACTCGCAAGGAACGTCAAAAAAAACTTTTTCTTTATAGGTATAGAGTTGATTGGAATAAGGCCTTAGCCCAATTTGACAAAATGTATATGGTCTTTTATCTAATAATTTTCTTGCCGTTTCAATACCTACTGCCTCTGCAGTGCCTTCGGTAATCCAAGCCCCTTGTCCGCAATTACCTTGAAACATGGGATAGGAATATTGCACTGTGTGAAAAAGCTCATGCGCCAAATCCTGATAGCCTTTTGTTTTCAAATTTCCATCTGTAAAAATTTTATCTGAAAGCGGATTAATTTGAATTACAGTATCGAGACTTGGATTGTCACAATCAGGTTTTGCTCTTGCTGTCCCATCAAATGGAAAAACATGAACTTCATAATATTTCCCATCCGAGCTTATCGTTTCATATCTTGGTGCATTGAAACCTAATGATTCAAAATAATTTGCGACTTGCTCTAACCATTTTTCTATTTCACGTTCTTGCTCATCAGTTAGGTAATTTTGTAAGTTACTTAAACTATCCAGAGTAGGTTCAGGAATTGTCACTCCTTCCAATAACTCTGTTTCTTGGGTAATTATTTTTTCTATCACCTTAAAATTTTTGATGGGCCACGGGATTGGTTCCGCTAGTGAAATAGGCGGACTGAAGAGAGAGAAAACTGCAAGCAGCCCTGAGAAGGCTATTTTATTAGTCAAAATATTCTAATTATTGTGTATTCTGTAAATAACGTTAAATCTAGTTTAACTTACGCTTATTTAAAGATGCTCCTAAATGCATCACTGACACCCTTACGCGTTTCATTAAGGATTTCTCTTCGTGATTGATCTTTCGCGGTATCTCCCACATCTTTTACGATTTCGGGTTGTTCTGTCGTGCCGGGGCTGTTATCTGCAACAGGCATGTCTTCGCAACGAATATCGAACATGAGGTTTGCGGTTTCACTCGTCTGACCTCGAGGTAGATTCAAGCTTTTTACTTTGGTAAAGCCTGTTATCTGACTTCCTTCACGCTCCCATGTTGGACTACCAATACCCTCGTTTGTCCATAGTAAATTACTATCTAGAGTTGGTTGATAAGTTATGCGCGATTCTGTTTGGGTGCTATTAAAGAATTTTGCTTCGAACACTCTATTACTGATAATTAAGCCATTAGCCGACCCATAATTGCATGCCACCAAAAGCTCATTTGATTTGCCATCAATAGTAACAGTGGCTTCTCCCATCACATTCAATTTAGAATTTGTTGACGCTTGATCACCATGCACAGCTGTGGACAATGTTGTGCCGAAAAAGATTAGGATAATTATTCTTATTATAAACACATTAAACCTCCCCCAATTTTTAAAATATATTTACCTTCTTACAGTCTATGTAACTTGCTCAAGTAAAGTACTAGTAGCTCCTGTAAATAGATTTCCTACCTCCACTTCTCGCATGGCAATTCCATATTGAATTTAATCTGTGCAGCAGATCCCTTTTCAGAAGCAACTCTACCCTCCCAGGCAATTGTCTTGCCATCAAATTCTAATGCTGGATCAATAACTGGACGATAGCTATCAGTAGCAGTTGAAAATTCAAACTCACTTCTGTACCCAGTTCTAATCTGCTGTGTGTCCGCGAATGCCCAAATTTTTCCACCATCCTGTCCCGGAGGTTGCTCCGCCTCAATTTTATAATCCTGCAATCCATCTATATAACATCTCGTTACTTTGAGTGCGTACTTTTGACCATCTACTTCTACTTGCGCATCACCATTATTTGACCACTTTTGTTCAAATTCTTTCTTTTCTCTCTCTAAATTAACAGCTTCTTTTTCAGCTTCCATTTTCATCCCCCCTTGCATTATAGATTCAAATTGTTTGAGGGATTCTTCGTCATAGCCTTGCTGCCTCATCATTTCTATCGCTTTATTAAATTCCTCTTGCTGCGCACTGTTACCAGCATTCTCGGCATAGGCTTGACTGATGATAAACGTAATGAATAAGAAATAGCTTACATGTAAGGATGATTTTTTTATTTTCATTTTTATTATTCCAACTTGATTATTAATTGTTAATATTCGAATTTACTACTAGAATCTTTGCATGTAATGACTAATTATAATAAATTAAAATATAGAATGAACCTAAATTAGAACGCTTTTTGTCCTCTTTGCTTTAAATGCAAACAGTCTGACATATACTAAATTCATAATTACAAAATGAAATTAATTGGAAATTTTATGAAAACCCTACTAATAGTTATTGTATTAAATCTTATCCCAGCCATACTGCTGGCAGAGGGACTGCCTATTAAACCTGGAATGTGGGAAATCACGGCAACTTCTGAAAATAGCATGATGGGGGCGCGTACTAGGACCATACAGAAATGCATGACAGAATCTGAATTTGATCCAAGCACTCAGATGCAAGGCATGGATAAGAATCAGTGCCAGACTACTACTAAGGTTTCAGGTAATAAGATGGACTTTACAATGAAATGTAGTTCACCTGATTCAGGTGATTTCTTAGGTCAAGGTACCTTTACTTCAAACGGTGACACCATGAATAGTGTCATGGATATTCAAGGTTCTGCCGAAGGACAAACTATTACTATGAAGGTGAGCTCTAAAGGTAAGCGAATAGGTGATTGTTAATGGAATTACGCAGCATTTACATATTTCATTACTCTAGTTTGAATGTCTGCTTTGGGTCGATAGCGGACATTAAACAAGTTTGATTTGAAATTTCCAACCTAGCATCCCTTATTTTATCCCATGAGTTTCCGCTTTCGGCCAATAGCGGTCAATTACTGTATAAATAATACATCTTCAAAGTCCAATATTTCACTTCTTATAAAATACAACAAATTTCTTGCGTTAGATCAAATACGTCATGCTGTGCCTTTGATTTACTCATGCCTGAAATAAAATTGCTCACTTAAAATATTTTCGGATATCTGTTTAGATTTAATTTATGCACAGAACTAATCTGATCTTATTCATAAATACAGTTCTAGTCACACTTATGGCAACTACCCCTACTGTATTAGCTACGTATGAAAAAAATGATATTAAGACTGCTGGTGCAAGGGTCAACGTCCTCTCTGAAGAGGCAACAAACATTTATGCTGCAGGTGCAAGAGTCAACATCGAGGGCAAAGTTAAACAAAGCATATGGGCAGCCGGAGCATTAATTAATATTAATACTGAAACAGAAGGTAATTTACATGCGGCTGGCGCACGGCTAAACATCAAAGGTAAAGTTAATGGTAAAGCTCGACTGGCTGGAGCGGATATAAAAATTTATGCAGAAATTGGTGATAAACTAAGAGCTGCCGGCGCCTCGATCAACGTTTCTGAGGAAGCTAAATTACCATCTGAATCCGCTTTAGCCGCTGCAATGATTGAATTTAATGGGATAGTGGGAGATAACCTCAAATTATATGCACATGAAGTTGTATTTTCCGGGCAGGCTTCTGGTTCAGTAACCATTGAAGGCCATGATATACAGCTTAATGATACTGCCCAAATTGATGGAGATCTTATCATTCGATCAAGCAAAGATGCAGTAATCTCTCCAAATGCAAGAATAATTGGCGAAGTAACCAAAACAGGTCTTGAGGATGCTGAGTTTTATAAAGATAGAGATGACACTAATGGACGAGGTGGCTCTTTTCTAGTTTTATCAACGAGTATATTTTTACTTGGACTTATCTTGGTGTTCTTTTTACAAGATTTCGTTGAACATGAAATCAAAACTTTGCGTACTCGACCCGCTACAAGCCTGTTATGGGGTATTGCTGTACTTTTCGGCATTCCATTATTTTTTATAATATCAATGATTACCATCATTGGTATACCAATTGGTGTGGCAACACTTTTATTAGTTCCTTTTTTATTAATTCTAAGCTTCACAACAGCAATTCTAGGTGTGTCTGATTGGCTATTTAATAGAAATAATGCAACTAAAAAAACGGGTCAACGTATACTATTACTATTAGTCGGTGTGCTTTTATTTGTTATTGTAGGATTTGTTCCTATTTTTGGAGAGTTATTAATTTTTCTAGCAATGTTGTTTGGGCTTGGAGCTAGTTCGATAACAATTGGTCGCTATATCAGTACTAAATCCACCTAAATATAGCTATTGGTTTGTATAGTTATTCATAAGTCCTCAATGACCGCTTTCGACCCAAAGCGGTCATTCAACTATAAGTATTTTGTAATTTCCATTCTATGTCTGCTTTCGACCCAAAGCGGTCATTCGATTGTCTCACTCAAACCTAACAATTTAAGCACAATATCGGAAGTAGAATAGACATTCTCATCGCCTCTACCTACAGATTAATCATTTTATCATTTGAAGACTTGATGTTCCTAAGAATTGATACATCTCAAATTTATAATATGAAAGTGCATTAAATTAGGAGTAGTGTAAAAACTTTAAATAAATAAGTAGACAAATGTCTAATCAAATTATCGGTTATTACAGCTCGCGCAAAGAGAAGCTCCTGAAAGATTTCAACAGGACTTGTTCATTGATGAAAGATCCGATGACAGTACGCTATGGCGAAGATTTCACAAGTATTTTGCTAAAAGAAATGCGCGAAGAATATAAAAAACTAATTCCTGAAATCCCTTACATTAAAGGAGTACGAGCGTTGTTTCTGAATACATTTCTTATTGGTACGGCTCAAGAACTTGCAGTCTATAAAGCAATGAAAAACCATGGGAAGCCACCTTCAGAGGCTTGGGAATTGTGTCACAAAGCAATTCGTTTACGAAGTGAAACTGTTCCTAAATGGAAGCGATGGCTTTTGAAACGGCTCATGTTTTCAAACTTCGTTAGAAATGTTATGGCGAGGAGAGCAAGTACTCACCAAAAAGGCCATTTTGGTGACTTTGAGATTGAATATCTTGTTGGCAAAGGGGACGATTTTGATATTGGTGTCAATTACCATGGATGTGGAAATTATAATTTTGCAATGCAACATGGGGGTGCTGCTTTTGCGCCCTATATTTGTATGTCAGATATTGCTTTAAGCGATGCAATGGGATGGGGTCTTACGCGTACACAAACGCTTGCTGATGGTTGTAGTTTTTGTGATTTTCGTTTCAAGAAAGGTGCAATGACTAATATTTCATCAAAAACGCCCGAAGTGCAGAATACTATTACGAAAATACGAGATAACGAGATTCAACAAAACTCTCAAAACATTAGTGAGTTGACTGATAATCGAACTGTAAATTAGAAGTACCCAATGTCCGCTTTGGGTCGAAAGCGGTCATTCAAGAATTATATATGAGGTAGCAAATACCTAGATATAGAAGCAAAGCTGAAAAAATCTATGGGTTAACCCGGATAAAGAATCCAGGTTAACAATACATTGATATACCGAAACCTTAACCACCGATCCAGTTTCATGCAACCAACTTATTTATTTTAAATGTCTGCTTTCGACCAATAGTGGTCATTAAAGTTTAGTAACTTCCAGAGAAGTGTTACTACAGCAGAGCTATTTTGGGATTAATTTTGGGGCATCAATAATGATTGAATGTAATTAAGTGCATATACTTCAATAACATAGCTGATTTATTAGGTAGCTACCGCCTCCGCCATCCAAGAGAGAGGAAATGCCTCTCAATCTAGTGAGTTTGCTGTCTTTTACTGTGGAATTCTATAATTGCTTCCTGTTCGGTATTATGTTCACTCTCCCCGATAATTTACTCATTCTTTTCTTGATAAGTATCTAGTTTGACATGGCCTTTAGGTTGAACACGTAAACGATATTTTTGACCATGCCTACATGTGATTACATACTCTATATGTTTGTGTAATACATATTCTAAGACTTCACCACATTCGGTGTCCTATATTAAATAGATTGCGCTATTTTAGAACATAGTTGTTCAAGCAATGTTGCCAGTTGATTCACCAACTCTGTGTAACCATCATTAGCTAACGTATCTTCAAAATGGAATGATTTATTTTTAAGAATTGATTTTGTTTTAAGATCGTTTAGCCTCCAATGACCTGATAAGATTACCGACCCATCCTTGGTTCCATTAAACTGATTTACTTTAATATGTAATGTTTGTTTTGAATCGGCTTTATTAAACGCGGCATCACTTTGAACTTTGTGACTTGGCAGCTTATCATTCAATGTTTCGAGAATATAACGGTGTAAATTACGTTTGAGTGGTTCGGCCCATCGATGATAGTGAGCAACTTGAATTTGATGCGCATCGGTTTGTAATACAATACCAGATTGATCTAAATATTCGGCTAATTGAATGGCCTCTAATACCACAATATTTTTTGAATCTTTATCCGATACAGATGCTGATTGCACATTAGGTGTAAGAACAAAATAATGAGTCTCTGGTGGTGGTTTGCTGCCACATGCGCTTTGAACAAAGATCAAACAAACCATAAGTATTCTTTTCATTTTGCAGGCGCCTCGGGTTGTAAGTCTTGTTTCTTAGGATTGGAGAAAAGTATTGAGCTCGGTTTTGTATCCATAGTATAGGTAAGCGATTCGATATTACGCATCGTTGCATTCAGCTGTCTCATAGTCTCATTTAAATCTTGATAAAAATCGGAATCAGGCGATAACCCTTTTAATACAGATTGCAATTCTTCTAGTACAGCATGCATAGATTCGGGTATTTGTTGTGTATTTTGATTTTCAAGAATGTTATTTAAATCTTTTACAGTATTATTCGCATACTCAAGCGTGAGCGTTAGTTGGTTAATCATGGTGTCTGCATCAGTCAATACTGTGCTTAAGGGCAAGTTATTTAATTTGTCTAGCAAGTCAGATACTTTCTTTTGCAGTTCTTCTACACTCGTAGAAATGGTTGGCAATGTTCTATATTCACCTAACTTACCTATAGTTGCAGGCTCAATATCATCATAAAATTCCCAAGTAATCATACGTGCGCCGGTTATCAAATTAGCCAACTGTATTGATGCACGACCCCCATTTTGTATACTCTGACGAATGGATTTTTCAAATAACTCTATTGATTCTGCTGTATCTTCACCAGTAAACCTAGCTGGCTCAAGTCTTATTAAAACCGGGATCTTCACGCCTCCTTTGCCCATCATTTCAGCTGGGATGTATTTAACTGAAACATCTTTAACAGTCCCGACACGAATGCCTCGATATGTCACAGGTGCACCTCGTTCTAAGCCTCGTACGGAAGATTCAAAGAGTAGAAGAAATTCCACAAAGTGTTTGTAAGGGTTTTCGTGAATACTAATTTCATCTGGGTATAATTTAAATTCGTCATCTTTTTTTGCTGGCATACCTGGGGCCGAGCCATTGGGTAAGTCAAATGCTATTCCCCCAATTAGTATTGATTCCAGCGATCCTGTTTTGAGCTGAACCCCTCTTGCTGAGGCATCTAGTGATATCCCACTTGCATTCCAAAACCGAGTATTACTGCTTACTAGACTATCAAAAGGTGAATTGATAAATATACGCACATGTAGTTTGTGATCTTTTGCATCAAGCTTTGTTGATTCAACATTTCCAACCTCATAACCACGATACAAAACTGGATCACCCATGCTGACAGATCCTGCTTCTTCACTTAACAAATTAAGATGTATACCGGGTGTGTCAGGGGCTGTGACAGGAGGCTCTTCAAGTCCTTTGAATGCGCGCTTACCAGGTTGACCAATACCGGGATTGAGCTCAATGAATGCGCCCGATAACAAAGTACCAAGTCCTGATACACCTGTTCTACCTATGCGTGGGCGTACTACCCAAAACTTTGAATCTTCACGTAATAAATGTTTTTGATCATTTGCTATTCGAGCATGGAGCGTTACGCTTTTTAAATCAGAATTTAATTCTACATCCTCAACTACACCTACCTCGACATTTAGTGACTTAATTTTTGTTTTACCTGCTTCAATCCCATTAGCAGTCGAATAGGTAATGGTTATTTCAGGGCCTTGAGTTAGATAGTGTTGAATGACCATATAAATACCCAGTAGCAATGCAACTAAAGGTACAATCCACACTAATGGTAGCTTTCGTTTATCGCTTACTATAACTTCGGGGTTGCCAGCCATTATTATTTTTCTTTATTCTTTTGATAAGAAGTTGCATCCCAGATTAAGCGTGGATCAAACGACATTGCAGAAAACATTGTGAAGATAACCACTCCAGCAAAGGCCAAAGCAGCGGCTCCAGGTTCAAATGAAATGATCCCGCCAAGTTGAACTAAAGCAACTAAAATGGTTACTACAAATACATCTATCATTGACCAACGTCCAATAAACTCTGTGACACGGTACATTATTGCGCGTTCTTGCAATCGTTGCATTCGCTTAGCGTGAACCGACCAACACAACCAAAACAATGCAATGATTTTCGCTGAGGGAACCATAATACTGGCAATAAAGATAACGGCAGCAATCGGGTAGGATCCATGCTCCCACAGAAGTATAACGCCACCTATGATTGTACTTTTCAAATCATTCCCAAATTGATACGTAACTGTAATCGGTAATACATTTGCAGGAATATATAAAACGCATGATGTAATTAGTAGCGCCATCGCACGTTGTATACTTTGTGGTTTTCTAAGATGTAGTGCTTCTTTACAGCGTGGACATTTATGCAAACTTGCATCAGATAACTTGCCACAGATATGGCAACTTGCAAGTCCCTTCTCAGCTGCAGTAGTCATGGTAGAGATTTTTCTAACGTTTCCCAAAAATGATGCATATCTAGGTTTGCTCTGGCAACGGTTAAGCAAAGAACAAACCCAATATAGGCCCAAAATGAAATTCCAAATGTTACCGTAGCGAGTGCTGCGATTTTCACCATGCTCACCAATACGCCAATTAGAAATACTTCAGCCATACTCCATGGTGTAATGTGAAAAATCAGCCGTGACAACAATATAGAATCCTGTGCAAACACGCCTTTAAACACAAGTGGTGTTAATATCCAAATAAAACAAAATAGGAGTAATGCAGGTACTAATATAATAAATAAAAATATAAACAATGAAAGAAATATTTCGCCATAACGGTATAGATCAATGCAACTTTGCATTAATGTCATCACTTGTCCTTTGCCTTTTGCTTCAAAAGATAAAAAAGTAAACGTATTAGCCATGACGAAAAAAATGAGACCTGTAATTGAAAAAACAAGCGCTTTTTCATATCCATTTCGTGGGTTAACAGTTAGTTGGCAATTACATCGTGGACAGGTCGCGCGCTGCCCTTCCTCTATTACAGGAAGGTTAAGAAGCAAATCACATTCATGGCAGGCAATTTGATTCATTAGGACATAAACTTTTAATTATTATTTGCAGTTATTATAATATTTTCTATAAATTTAAATACGAATTATTTGATATATATCAGATATATTTATTCTGCTTTTAATAAAAATACCTATTTTTTACCTTTGTCATATCAGAATGGTGAAAATAGAAATGATTAAAACAGCAAAGTTTTATGTGAATATCCATTGTGAATACAATGATTCCTGAAACTTATGAGCTTCTTTCAGCCAATAGCGGTAATTGAAAACAATTTAAAAAAGACAGACTTTCAAGTTTGCTAGTTACCGATTTCCCACAATCCAGTTTCCTTAAGAGCAGTTATGCATTCTTTGCTGGCATTGTCTTCATTGGCTTTGATACAGCTTATTATGCGACCCTCGCCTGGCTCTACATCTAGACAATGTTTATCGGCATCAGCTTCACAAGAAATAATTGAATATTGTAGTGCTGCAGCACCCAATCTTACAGACATGGCTGCTTCTAAAATACCTTGTTTACATTCTTGACTGAGATGGTCCTCATAGGCAGCAAGACACATAAAGATTTTTTCAGCATTGTTGCCAAGACCATCACAGTGCTGTTTTATATCTTCATCACAACCACGCACAGAAGAATTAATTACAATACGTCCTTCCTGTAATTTTTCTGCAAGCGGCTTGCCAGCCTCTTCTGCGTAAGAGGAAATTGAACACAACAAAGTTGAGATTAGTAAGATACCGATTTTCTTAAAATAAATTCTCATATTTTTCTTTTCCTTATTTCATTAGTTACTTAGGTATGTTTATAGTCGCAGGTATTTTACATAAATATTTCCAAATGTCCGCTTTGGGTCGTTAGCGGTCATTAGGCTGAGGATTTTGCGCACAAAATCAGGTCTTAAAAGCTCTTACTAAATTATTATGTGATGAAGCCATAACAAACTGGTGGCTGTAAGTTTCAGGTCTATCTGACATTTTTTTTGCAATCATCAGTATTTTCTCTTGATTACTTTTTCTATTTAATAACCTATCTTTATCATTCAACGGTTGCCCTGGGAAATACATTTGTGTGGTGAGTTCCTGAAAACCTTCTTTATATAATTTGAAGTGGATATGGGGTGGGCGTACCCAATCATTTGAGGCAGGATATGCACCTGGAATTATCGTTTTAAACTTCACAATACCCTTAGCATCTGTCTTAACAATAGCCCATCCTTGAAAATTTGGATCGATTGGCGCCGGATTTGAGTCAAATGGATGCCTGTAACGCCCCACAGAATTTGCTTGCCACAACTCGACTGTAGTGTTTTTTAATGGTCTTCCATCAACATCGATAACCTCTGCCTCTAACCAAATAATTTCACCCTGAGCAGATTTATTTTTTTCAGATATATGCGTGAGATCATAGTCTTTATCCTCTTGCTCTGTAACTGGATAAAAAGGACCCGACGTCTCATGTGGTGTTATGTTAAGAGGTATTTTTTGTTTTCCTAATGACACTGTTGTGTATCCAGCTAATACACCAGAAAAACTTCTCATTAAAAAGGTTCGTCTCGATTTTGAGTATTTCTTCATTTGTATTGTCCGCTTTGGGTCGTTAGCAGACATTTTGCACGTGTTATTTATTGAATCCAACCTGATTTTCCCCTTAGTGGTTTAATTTATGTCCACTTTGTGTCGTAAGCAGTCATTCAGTTCCCATTTTTTCTTAACCAAAGCAATTAATGATATGGATTTGCACGAATCGCAGTTTGCCTCTGCTGCTCCTCAACGGTGTAGAATTTTTTACGAAAAATAATTTTAATGGCGTTGGCTTTGGGGTCTCTATATTTTTCAGTTATCTCCC
>CAJHZF010000097.1_pt1 | contig 22226 bp, 24 predicted proteins | sample 9198891 | NCBI WGS metagenome assembly CAJHZF01 (sample SAMEA7708349, study PRJEB35096) | sediment metagenome | biome: marine neritic benthic zone biome [ENVO:01000025]; feature: sediment [ENVO:00002007]; material: shallow marine sediment [ENVO:03000034] sea grass bed [ENVO_01000059] ...
CTTAAAAGGCAAAGTTCAATATGTCAGCGATCATTTTTGGAACCCAGAAACGCAACAATCTGAAAAAGTTAAAAACGTATCCGTTAAATATGGAATTGAAAATTATTTTGTGCCAGAAGGTGCAGGCATAGATCTAGAGCGACGTGATAATAATCAAGTTGTAGATATTCGGGTTGCTGTAAACAAGTATGGAAATGCCGGGATCAAAGCCATCCTTGTCAATGATGAAGAACGTACGTTGAGTCATTACTGTAACTACTTACTTATATATTCTTGATAAAGATGCTTACCGAAATTCAAAAAGCCCGGTTTCATACCGGGCTTTATATGCATCAGGTATGCTTTCTTGTCTTAGTGATGACGTCTAATTTCTGAATCATGAAAGTAATCGCGTTCTTTCAATAAACGCCACATACCTACCAGTGTTACACCCACTACCACAAATTGAATTGCAATTATTATAAATGCTTCCATTTCCAACTCCATAAATTAGTCTAGGTTAATAAACTCTTTTTGAGGGGGGTTATTGTCTAATGTGAACTGCGTCACATTTTCAAATTAATGATGAATGGTATTGAACGAATGATTAGCGGCAAGCCCTAGCTTAGTGTTTCTGCCACACCAAACTTCGGTTGTTTACTGGCATAGCATAATCTTCTAGCAATACCAGGCCTTGTGCCTTTGCCAATTTATCAACCTCTACAAAATCCTTCACCCCGCTTAGAGGATCACGCTGCTTTAGATATAAATCAAAATTCTCATTACTTGGGCTGGTATGTTTACCATGGTATGAAAATGGCCCATACACGAACAGAATACCTTCATCACTTAAAACCTCACCCACACCTGTAAAGAAATGTTTAACCATATCCAAAGACATAATGTGAAAGGCATTGGCCGTAAATATGGCATCGCTTGTTGATATTGCCCATGGATGCTTACTCACATCGAGCTCAATGGGAGTGTGTAAATTAGGCAGTTGTTCTTCATCCATCCAAGCCTGAATACTGGATAGATTCTCTGCCAAATCACTTGGTTGCCAAATTAATTGTGGAAGATGTTTGGCAAAATAGACGGCATGTTGCCCTGTACCACTACCGACCTCCAACACACATTTACAGTGTTTAAATTCATGTTTAAGAATTGAAAGAATGGGATCTTTATTTTGCTCACATGCTTCCGAATATTTACGCATTTATATATTTTAAATTAAACAGGCTCTAATGCATCGTTTTCAAACTTAATACCCGCCCATCCTGTTTTTATAAAATTGCGAATGTTCTGATGATCCTTACCATTAGGATTTTTAAGTACATCTTCACGAAAATATTTACCAAAACAGGCGAGAGTCTGTGCTTCATCTAAGTTATGTAGCTGTGCAAATGAAAAAATCTTGCATGATCCTTCGTTTTCACCTGCTTTGTTATAAAGGTCACCATTATTAAACGCAGTTGGCATATAAGAATACACGGCATTTATAACTGCAATAGTTTGGTCAAATTCAATATCTTCTGGCGAGAGGTAAAGTTTATTTAGAAATTCTTCAAATTGAATGTGATATTGATTTGTATCATCTTCTAATGACACCTTGGTGTGAGTATTTTGCAGTTATATTAAGATTTTTTTATTAGATTCAAAGAGGCATAACGCAATTACAAAGACAGCAATCATGTAACCTACTATCACTATTTTTTCATGTTTGTATTTAATGCAATACACTCAGCGCTTGTGTATCAAGATTAACAAGTTTCCAGTCGCCATTTGGCTGTTTTTCCTCATTCGCCTCACAATAAAAGACCTGCCCAAGATCATTGATTATGGTGCAATATAAGTTTGTGGCTTCATGTTTTTCAAAATACAATAACTGATTAATATCCATTTATATACTCTTGAAATAGCTCATATTTCTAATATTGGGGCATCCAATTGAATTTCAAGCTCTAAATATATTCAGCAATATAATTCTTGATCAATTTTCACTTAGCAATTGTTTAGCAGGTATCTGGCTGGTACGTTGGATTGATAAATATCCAGCACCTAAAACCAATAGAGGCGCGATTAACAGGCATAAAATTGCTGTTTTATAATTAAATATGTAATCACCTTCTATCAAAAAAATGGAGAGCACGAAACCGATGATTACATTTAGAGCATAGGCAATCATTCCAGCAATCAAACCAATAATGATGAATTGTGAACGGAAGATTTTCTGGATGAGTTTTACTCTTGCACCCAGAGCCTTATAGATTGCCGTGCTATAAGTTCGGTAATGGCGCAATATCATTTCTATTGCTATAAATACCACCAAACTTGCAAACAAAGAAAAATACAAAATTGTTTCTACTGCATAACTTATTCGTTGTGCAATACCACGAATTCTATTTAAAAGAAACTCTACATCGAAAAATGTCGCGCTCGGGAATTGTTTAATAAGCTTGGGTAATAAAGACCGTTGCCCTTTTTTTAGATGTATACTCGCAATATAAGTTGTTGGCAGCCCTTCTAATGAGCCTGGATAAAAAATCATGTAGAAATTTGGAGTAAACGATTCCCACTCTACTGATCGAATGCTGGTCACCAGCGCCTGCACTTTTTGTGTCTCAATGGTAAATTCAAGTGTGTCGCCCAGTTCGATTTCTAAGTTCTCTGCTAATCCTTGCTCGACAGAAACGGTATTTATCTCCTGGGGCTGTGCCACATCATGCCAAGACCCCTCAACAATTTTATTGTCTTTAGGTAACTCGAAATTCCAGGTAAGCGCTAAATCACGGCTGAGAGATTCATCTTCTCTACCCGATTCTTTACTTGCATATACACGAATAGGTTGATTATTTACTGTGCTTAAACGACCTCGAACGATTGGATATAGTGGACTATGAGGAATATCTGTCTTTCGTAATTCATCAAAGAAATCATCTTTTTCTAATTCGAATAGGTTAATCACAAATATATTAGGTGCATTCTCAGGGACTTTAGATTGCCACGAAGCCAACAAATCATCACGCACAGTCGTTATCAAAGCCAAAGAGAAAAAAGTAATTGCAATAGCAATAATTTGCAGACTTACTATGCGTCGATTTGCATTAATCATGCGAGCGCTAAGTTTAGTAGATACGTTTGCAGATTGACTATGCCTCACAACCCAATTGATCACTAACTGTGTTAATAGATATGCCAATGCAATAAACACACATAAAATTATAATGATATAAGCACTCATCATTAGCTCTTGTGTGCCCATAAAAACTAAAATCGACAAACCGATAAGCATTGATATCGCCGTGATGATTATTGGATGTTGTTGCATTTCTACACGATTTAGTAAAAGCTTTGGCGGTGTATGTAATAATTTTTGTAGAAATGGCCATGCAAAGCTGGCTACGACAATAAGTGCAGTAAGACTACTCAATAAAAAAGGCTTGACGCTAGGCAATGGCAATGTTTCAGGTATAAGTTCGCCTAAACTTTGCAAAATAAGTAAGTGCGCACCCCCCACCAATACAAGGCCGATAGCAACGGCCATCAAACTAAAGACAATAAATGGGACTAATACAACCCCCACCATGCGCTTTCCCTGTAATCCCAAACAACGCAACACGGCATATTGATAAGTCATTTCACTTGCATACTGATAACTTACTAAAGCGGCGCCTACCGCACCTAATAACACAGCGATTAGTGCAGTAATGTGTAAGAATCGATAAGCTCGTTTTAACGTTGTGGCCAACGTTTGGTTAGCTGCGTCAACCGTTACGAATTCTTGATTAAGCTGCAAGGTTGATTTGATTGAATTTTGTAAGTGATCTAGCTCTCTCAAATCTCCTGAAAATAGATATCTATATTTGACGCGGCTACCGGGCTGCACAACTTCAGTGATAGCCACATCATCCCAATGCATCATGATACGTGGAGTAAAACTGTAAAAACTATTACCACGATCAGGTTCATATACAAGCACTCGGGTAATCTTAAAGGTACCTTCTCCTATATTTACCGATTGGCCCAGCTCAAGAGCTAGCTCATTCAATACACGGTCTTCAACCCATACTTCGCCTTGAGGAGGCCCATTGCTGGTCGGATTAGTTTGACCAAACAATGTGTTTGAAATTTGCAACTGGCCGCGCAAGGGATATCCAGCCGAAACCGCCTTAACGCTGCTCAATAAAAACGCCTCATTGGCATTTGCCATAGTCTGGAAAGTAAGCGTTTGAGCTTGTCGCAACGAAGAATCAGCAATAATTAATTGTTGATTTGGTGTTAATGCTGTAGTTGACTGCAAAACAAGATCGGCAGCCAATACTTCTTTTGCTTGGTTGTTGAACAGCTGTTCTAAGCGATCACCTAATAATGTGATACTGAAGGTCACTGCACATGCAATAGCAACTGCCACGCAAAAAAGTCGAATTGCCGATAAGCGCCATTGCCTTTTTAAAATTTTACTATAGAAAGCAAGCATTTTTATAATTGCACTAGGGTACCTTGTGCCAAACGAAAACAACGTTTGCAACGTTTTGTTAATGATTCGTCATGAGTAACTAAAATTAATGCCGTACCTTGCTCTTTATTAAGCTCAAATAAAAGCTCAATAATTTTTTGTCCTGTTTGAGTATCTAAATTTCCAGTAGGCTCGTCAGCCAGCAATAAAGGTGGAGTCGTCGCAAAGGCTCGTGCTATTGCTACACGTTGTTGCTCGCCACCTGACAAAGTGGTGGGATAATGATTTAAGCGATGCCTCATGCCTACACGCTCTAATAATTGTATTGCGCACTGTTCTGCATTTACGTTGTCATTGATTTCAAGCGGCAACATTACATTTTCAAGTGCAGTAAAACCTGGCAAAAGATGAAAAGATTGAAAGACAAAACCGATATATTGATTGCGCAAAGCTGCACGCTCATCTTCCCCTAAAGTTTCGAGTGTATGTTGGAACAATTCAATACTTCCCGCTGTCGGAATATCTAAGCCTGCTAGTAAACTCAGTAGAGTAGTCTTACCTGAGCCAGATTGTCCCACTACGGCAATAGACTCAGCGTTGTTTACTTCTAGGTTGATCTCTTCGAGAATAGAAATTGAACCTTCCGTGGAAGTGACAGCTTTGCTAACTTGTTTACATATTAGGATTGGTGAGTTCGAAATGTTGGTTCTCCGTATTGTTTTATTTTCATTACTTATAGTGGCTACGCCCTGCTATGCCAAGGAAAATACAATTCTCGTATTAGGCGACAGTTTAAGTGCTGCCCATGGTATCGAATTAGATCATGGTTGGGTCAGTTTGTTGCAAAATAGACTTGATCAAAATTATAACGAAGACAGAACTTGGAAAGTAGTAAATGCATCAGTTAGCGGAGAGACTACCACAGGGGCATTAGCAAGGCTTCCAGATTTATTGGAACAACATCAACCGGATCTATGTATCTTGGAAATAGGGGCTAACAATGGTTTACGCGGGCAATCAGTGCGCCTAATGGAAGAAAATTTAAATAACATGGTAGAGCAATGTAAAAAATATGGAACGACCTTGTTATTAGGTATAAGACTGCCACCTAATTATGGAAAAAAATATACTGAAGCTTTTCACCGCATTTATACCCTTGTAGCAGAGAAGAATAAAATTCCCGTAGTACCTTTTATACTAGAAGGCATAGCCCTGCGTGAAGGATATATGCAAGCAGATGGATTACACCCGAGCAAGCAGGCACAAGCCACTATACTTGAAAATATATGGCCCACACTCTCTAATCTGCTCAATTCACTATAATATATATTATTTTATTATGAACTGGTTTGTATATATTATTGAATCAAATGACAATTCTTATTACACGGGTATTACTACAGATATTGAGCGACGTTTTAAACAGCATGTCAATGGCTGCGGTGCGAAATTCTTTAATAGTCGAACTCCAATTAAAGTTGTATATAGAGAAGATGGCCATACTCGAAGCAGTGCCACCAAACGAGAAGTGGAAATTAAAAAATTATGTCACAGCGATAAAGTAGAGCTAATCAAACAATATTAACTTTTCTTGTTATACGAATCAGCTTCTAGTAATTATTTTTATATTCTATTTCATATTTAAAAAAACAGATCATTAGCAATTTTAACTAGTATGTATAGCCCAAGTTACATCTAAGGCTTGGCGATTCTGCCAGATATCGTGTACTCGAAATATTTTCACCCCTGCTATCACGCCTAATGCTGATGTCGCACAAGTTGCTGGCATTCTCTCTTGCGGGTCTTCTTGTTTAGAAATTTCTCCCATGAAACGTTTGCGACTGGTGCCAAGTAAAATCGGATAACCTAAAGAGGTTAGCTTATCCAAGTCTCGCAATAACTCTAAATTATGCTGAGTATGTTTTCCAAAACCAATTCCAGGGTCAAGGATTATATTTTCTTTTTTAATGCCAGCACGTTCTGCTTCATTTGCCTGTTTAACTAAAAACTCCGACACCTCTTTAGTAACATTATCGTAGCTAGGGTTATCTTGCATGGTGGCGGGGGTTCCTTGCATGTGCATTAAACAAATAGGCACATCTAAATTAGCTGCAAGTTTCAAAATGTTCTTATCCTCGCGACCTGCACTCACATCATTTAGCATTGAAGCACCTGCATCAAGAGACATTTTGGCGACTTCAGATAAAGTTGTGTCAATACTGATATGGATATGATCAGGTAATTCTTTACGCAATTCAGCAATTACATCAACGACTCTACGCTTTTGTTCGGTTGCATCTATACGCTGCGCTCCGGGTCGTGTTGATTCACCACCGACATCGATAATATCAGCGCCTTGCTCTACCATTTCGATGCCGCGTGTTATGGCATCTTTAGAAGACGGGTATAATCCGCCATCAGAAAAACTATCTGGGGTCACATTGAGCACGCCCATGAGGAGTGGCTTGGAATAATCAAGTTTCATATGCGTAGATTTACACAGTTCGCTTTTGGGAAATAATTAACGACTATATTTAACAGATGGTAACACTTTTATCTCATTTCCAACTTCTAGCCTCATTAGATCTTCTCCCATACGAATTTCGCCACTATAGCTGTCTTTCAGTTGCTCAATTAATGCGTCTTCTTCAACACCGATGAGGATTATATGTGTAAGTATAGTCATCCGTGGCCTGACATCACCCAAAACACGCGACATCTGATTTGGGTTGGTATGATAGCGCTCTATTTTTTGTAAGCGTGGGTTTTTTTCAAGTAGGTTTGTTTTAGCAGCAAAGATCTCATGAATGAGTAAATCAATATCTTGAGCATGATCAACTAAATTTTTTGAATAAGTAGTATCACCAGATATCACAACTGAGCGATCCCCAAAATCAATTCGGTATCCGTAGGCAGGATCTACAGGTTTATGGTCGACTAAAAAAGCTGTAACTTTAATGCCACTATCAGAGTAGATCACGCCTGGCTCTATCTCGTTGGCAATTAGCTTCACTGCGTTTTCATCTAAACCCGTGTATTCATGCCGTACTGTAATATCGTAGATATATGCCTGTTGTAATTGTTGTGCAAAGTTTTGTGTACCGCTTGGACCATATACCTGAAGTGGTTGTTGACGTTGATATATCCATCCTGTGAGCCACAGATCATCCAGTGCTGAAATATGATCAGAATGAAGATGAGTCAGAAAAACTTGATGGATCTCTGCAAAAGGAATACTCAATTGATTTAGTCTTTGTAAAACTCCACGGCCCGTATCAAATAATAAATATTTTCCCCCCGCTTCGACCAATACAGCTGGACCTGAGCGTCTAACGTCTGGTCGAGGACTCCCTGTGCCTAATAACGTGACACGCATGTAATCTGCAAAAATAACTACTGGCATAGTGAGTAGCATGCAGGTAATTAATATTTGAACTAATGTTCTGCGCATAGAGATTTTTTTCATATACACTAATTTTGTATCGATCACTTATTCACGCGTAATACAGCTAAAAACGCTTCTTGAGGGATTTCTACTTTACCAATTTGTTTCATGCGTTTTTTACCGGCCTTTTGTTTTTCCAGTAATTTCTTTTTACGGGTTACATCGCCGCCATAACATTTTGCAGTAACATTTTTTCGAAGTGCTTTTGTGGTTGTTCGTGCAATAATTTTTGAACCTATAGCTGCTTGAATTGCTACGTCATACATTTGCCTAGGTATTATTTCTTTCATCATAACCGCTAAATCTCTTCCATATGATTGAGCTTGGTCTCTATGCACAATTACTGATAAAGCGTCTACTCGCTCTCCATTAATTAATATATCTAATTTTACTAAAGGTGCTACAGCGAAATGGGATTGATAATAATCAAATGATGCGTAACCACGACTTACAGATTTTAGCTTGTCAAAAAAATCTAACACAACTTCACTTAAAGGTAACTCATATTCGACCAAAACCTGACGGCCATGGTAGTGCAGGCTTTTTTGAGTTCCACGTTTTTCAATGCATAAGGTAATTACATTTCCTACATATTCGTGTGGAACTAGAATCGATGCATGTATAATCGGCTCACGAATTTCTTTAATATTATTTGCAGGCGGTAAATTGGATGGATTATGTATATATTGAACTTCGCCATCTGAAGTATGTACTTCGTGCACAACGGTTGGCGCAGTGGTAATTAAATCTAATGCATATTCTCGTTCAAGTCTTTCTTGGACAATCTCCATATGCAGCATCCCAAGAAATCCACATCTAAAACCAAATCCTAGTGCATCTGAAGTTTCAGGCTCATAAGTAAACGCTGAATCGTTGAGGCGAAGTTTTTCCAGCGCATCTCGAAAAGATTCATAGTCATCTGAACTGACCGGAAATACTCCAGCAAAAACGTTAGGCTGTACTTCTTTAAAGCCTACCAACGGCTGTTCCGCAGGCTGCGATGTTGAGGTGAATGTGTCACCCACTTTCGCTGCCGTAATGTCTTTAATCCCACAAATTACGTAACCCACCTGCCCCGAATTTAAAATCTCAGTTTCTGTTCGCTTAGGGGTAAACACGCCTACTTTTTCAACTTGGTAACTTCGGCCAGAGGACATTGCTGTGATTTTTTGCTTTGGCTTGATAACGCCATCCATCACACGCACTAATGAAATCACACCAACATAGTTGTCAAACCATGAATCTATGATTAGAGCTTTCAAAGGCGCCCTATCTGAGCCTTTAGGAGCAGGAAATCGGTTAACTATAGCTTCCAGCACATCCTCTACTCCTTGACCAGTTTTAGCACTGACTAGCAATGGCTCAGATGCATCGATACCAATAACCTCTTCAATTTCAGTTGCGACACGTTCCGGGTCAGCGGATGGAAGATCAATCTTATTCAATGCTGGAATGATCTCTAAACCTAGATCAATTGCGGTATAACAGTTGGCAACGCTTTGTGCCTCTACTCCTTGTGATGCATCAACAATGAGTAAAGCACCTTCACACGCAGCTAAAGAACGAGAAACTTCATAGGAGAAGTCGACATGCCCTGGTGTATCAATGAAATTTAGTTGGTAGGTGTGCCCATCTTTAGCTTTATATTGCAATGACACACTTTGAGCTTTAATTGTAATACCGCGCTCTCGTTCCAGATCCATGGAATCCAGTACTTGCTCGCTCATCTCACGCTTAGACAAGCCGCCACAATACTGAATAAAGCGATCCGCTAAGGTGGACTTCCCATGATCAATATGCGCAATAATAGAAAAGTTGCGAACATGCTCCATATATAATTTTGGAGTTAACCGAATGCCTATTTAAGTAATTAGTATTGCAATAAACAGGCTTGATTATCACTTACTTTTGATTACTTTCCACTATTCTTTTTCAGGTATGCGCATAGCTAAAAATTCCGGACCATGTGAGCGTTGTACTAGCAAAGAAACAAATTTACCTGGGGGCAAGTTTTCAACACGATTTTTGAAATCCTTAACATTATCAACAAACTCGCCATTGATCATTTGAATCACATCACCCTGACGAATTCCAGCAGATTTAGCCGAACCGCTTTGTACGTCTAAGACTAGTAGTCCAGCATTTTCTAATTCCATAGCTTTCAACTCATCTTCTTTGAGTTCACGAAGTGAGAGACCTAAAACAGTATCTTTAGACTCTTCATCGGGTTTAGATTTGCTGGCAAGTACTTGATCTTTATCAGGCAATTGACCAATTTTTAATTTGACAGTTTTTATTTTGCCGTCACGCATAACTTCTAGTTTGACGACTTCACCAACCCTAGTTCTACCTACCATTGGAGGCAAGGCAGCTGAATTTTTTATTTCTTTTCCATCATATGAAAGAATGATATCGCCTACTTTTACATCCGATCCTTCGGCTGGGCTGTCGGGTAAAATTTTAGCTACCAATGCTCCAGTTGGTTTATCCATACCAAATGACTCGGCTAGCTCACGCGTCACTTCTTGAATGAATACACCCAACCATCCTCTAGATACATAACCATGTGTCTTAAGTTGATCGACCACATCCATAGCGACTTCCATTGGAATCGCAAAAGATAAACCCATGAAACCACCAGAGCGAGTATAAATTTGAGAATTTATTCCTACGACATTGCCATCTAAGTCAAACAAAGGCCCTCCCGAGTTACCAGGATTAATTGCCACATCAGTTTGAATAAAGGGCACATAATTTTCACTTGGTAGACTACGGCCTTTTGCACTTACAATTCCAGCAGTTACGGATGCATCAAATCCAAACGGAGAGCCAATGGCCAACACCCATTGGCCTACCTTCACGTTATCAGAAGATCCAATTCTTACTGTAGGTAAATTAGTGGCATCTAATTTTAATAATGCAATATCGCTACGAGGATCACTACCAATTAGTTCTGCGACTAATTCTCTACGATCATTTAGTTTAACGATAATTTCATCTGCACCTTTTACTACGTGATGATTAGTAATGACATAGCCATCTTCTGAAATAATAAAACCAGAACCAAGCGAGCGTGAATTGAAAAACTTATCACCATCACCACCATGTTCGCCAAAAAACTTACGCAATAAATCACCAAATGGACTGTCATCAGGAATCTCTGGTAATTCCATGCCGGGAGGCAATCCTCGCTTAACTTCTGTCTGCTTACTCGTACTGATATTTACAACTGTGCCAGAATTTTCTTCAACAAGTTCGGTAAAATCTGGAAGCCCAAGGCGTGCATGCGCTTGAATTGCTGTTAAATACAGTAAAAACCCAAAGGCTAATAACTTAATGACAAAAACATTCCTGCTTTTCATTATCAATACTCCATTCTAATATCGCGTTCGCTTAAATTATGATTGTTTATAAACAAAACTTTGTCACCCAAGTGATACAAAGCAATATTAAATATTTTCTAGACTCGCATAGAGTGAAAAAGTTCTATTTGAGTAATTACTGAGATTTATTGTGTGCTAATTTTTTTATTGATCGGAATAAAATATCGATGAACCAATCATCTTCACAGTTCCTTCTGGAACTTCACCAACTACCGTTATCTGATGCTGATTTAGATCTCTGGCATATGCATTTATTACACCTTTATTATGTGCACCTTGATAAACATGCTGCGAGTCATCAACTTTGCTAATAAATACAGAAACAGATGCCAAGCCATCAGTAAGAACCATATGCTGAACAGGAGATTTACTTGCGCTCATCAAACGTCTAGTAACACTACTCAAGGAAAAACCTGGTGGCAAATTTTTAATTTTCCATGCACGATCGGGCTGTAGTTCTCCATTTAGTTCAACACTTGCAGTCTTCCAGGTGTAATCATTCAGCTGCATGCTAGGCTCAAACAACTTATCCGGTGCAGAATTACGCATACGAAAACTTGTAAACATCATGTTCTCGATAGCTTTACCAGTTGCATCAAATGTTTTAGATTCCAGCAACATACCATGCTTTGCGTTGACACACAGTTCATGCCCGTAGCGAAATTCATCTAATGGTTCAAAACGCACTATACTACAGTCATAACCAGCAATTCGAGCTCTTCCTACTTCTGTCAATTTATAATGAAATGCAAGCTCACTCAAATTATCCGGTAAAGAGGATGGCAACCCATGGCCTCCACGTGCTGTTTCAATGACCACTAATTTATCTCTTGGCCAAATGCATGTAAGCACGTCTTGATCACGAATAACCTCGCGCGCATCACCAGTAAGAGAAACTAACTTTTCTTTCACTCCATCCGGTGTATAACCATGAACAATTCGCATGGTTTCAACACTGCCATTAGACATAAATACGAAAGTGCCTTCATAATTACCCATTTCTAGGGTTTGATTCATTTTACGAAGGAGTTGCTGCACATCATCTTCTGCAATAGCAACAGTAAGACAACTAGCTAGAATAGCCATCAACAGTAGTCGTATTAGAATCATTTGTGATTAGTTATTATTATCTTGGTCTTGATTAAATTGGCCTTGACCATAGCCGACTATTCTTACATGTGGCATTGATACGCGAGGTGACGCATATTCTGCATGATTCACAATATAACTATTAAACTCTGCAGCGGCTTCTGGATTTGAAATAAAGTTTTGTAGTTCTTCTTCACTAACACGCTGTATATCACTATCCTCAACGATACGTTCTGCAATAACGGGAGCCGAATTCGTAATTGTACTTGGTTGAATAAAGTTTTGAAACATGACAAATGAAAACACAGCAACGGAAGCAGCAATAGCTAAACCTATCGATGTTTTAATTTTATTTGAATTAGTGATAGTCTGAATTGATTTATTTAAATCTGGATCTAATATCACTTCATTAGATAGTTTACTCATAACTTCGTTACTGAAGTTATGATTTAATCGAGCAGGTAATTGCTTTCGCATCGCATGCCCAATTATATTGTAGCGTTGAAATGTAACCCGAAGCTGTGGCTTAGATTTCATTTCTCTTAAAAAACGTTGGGTTTCAAACTCGGAGACATCCTCGTCTAATATTCTTGATATAAGCTCTTGATCAATTTCCTTCATATCAACTTCATTCCATGTAATTAATCTAATAACGGTTTAAGATATTTATCGATCGCTTCACGCGCCCGAAAAATTCTCGACCTTACGGTTCCTATTGGACACTCCATAACACTCGCAATTTCATCATATGTCATACCTTCGATTTCACGTAGTGTTATTGCTGTCTTCAAATCTTCTGGCAACTCTCTAATGGCCTGGTAGACAGTGTTTTCAATTTCACTCGTGAGCAAACTTGCCTCAGGTGTACCAAACTCTTTCAATGCTGTTGCAGATTCCATGTATTCCGCATCTTCAACATCTACAGCATAGGCCGGGGTTTTCCGGCTCTGCGATACTATATAATTTTTGGCTGAATTAATCGCAATTCTATACAGCCACGTATAAAAAGCACTATCGCCACGAAAATTTGCAAGACCACGATAGGCTTTAATAAATGCTTCCTGCGCTACGTCTTGGGCCTCATCTTCATCTTTTACAAAACGAGTAACCAAGTTAACCACTTTGTACTGATACTTTGTAACAAGTGCATCAAATGCAATTTTGTCCCCTTTCTGAGCTCGTTTTACAAGCTCTTTATCATTATTATTCTCGCCCATAAGGGCTAAACTCCTGTATTACGGCTATCCATGGACATCCGTAGCTGTATGACAATTTTATCGTGTAAGAGTTCTTTACCGCTCACTTGGTGGAGAATTTTACCGCTAAGTGGTCCCGTTTTGTTAACTCAATCACCTCATCTATGACACAATGCGTCTGAAATACGGCAATTTCATCGTTCTATGCATGATTTTGATGTACTAATTATTGGGAGTGGGGCAGCAGGCTTAAGCCTGGCTCTACGTCTTGATTCAGGTTTTCGAATAGCCGTGATCTCTAAAGGTTCTCTGAATGATGGCTGTACCGCCTGGGCTCAAGGTGGAATTTCTGCGGTAATCGATGACGAGGATTCGATTGAATCACATAAGGCCGATACGATTGATGCCGGAGCCGGCCTTTGTAATGAAACCGCTGTACAGCATGCGGTCACACGAGGCAAGGAAATGATCTCCTGGCTGACTAAAATCGGAGTTAAATTTACACATGAGAAGGGTTTGGATAGCAAATCCTACTTACACTTAACTCGCGAGGGTGGACATACCCACCGTAGAGTCGTGCATGCTGCAGATGCTACTGGTTGGGCAATAGAAAATGCTCTAATCAAAAACACATTTGAAAATAAAAATATTAGTGTTTTTGACAACCACATTGCTATCGATTTAATCACTACGCATAAACTCTTCTATGATCAAAAACAAAAGACAGGTAATCAGTGTGTAGGCGCATATGTACTTAATATAAAACATCATAAGATAGAAACATTTAGGGCTAAGTATGTTGTGTTGGCCACAGGTGGTGCTAGCAAAGTTTATTTGTATACAAGTAATCCAGATGGTGCCTCAGGTGATGGTATTGCAATGGCATGGCGCGCAGGTTGCCGTGTCGTGAATATGGAATTCATGCAATTCCATCCTACTTGTCTTTATCACCCAAGCGCAAAATCGTACTTAATTACTGAAACGGTACGCGGTGAAGGCGGCAAGTTATTACTACCGGATGGAGCAGAGTTTGTACATGAATTTGATGCTCGTGGAGTGCTTGCTCCACGCGATATCGTAGCACGTGCTATTGATTACAAAATGAAACAACTTGGTATTGACTGTGTGTATCTGGATATTAGTCACAAACCAAAAAAGTTTATTGAAACTCATTTCCCAAATGTGTATGCACGTTGTTTGAAGTTGGGTTATGACATATCTAAAGAACCCATACCAGTAGTACCTGCTGCACATTATACATGTGGTGGAGTTACAACAGATTTACATGGCCGAACGGATATCGATAATTTATATGCAATTGGCGAAACTACACATACAGGTTTACACGGCGCGAACCGTTTGGCCAGTAATTCCTTACTTGAATGCTTAGTATTTGCAAGCTCAGCCAGTAATGATATTAATTCACGTAAAACTCAAAACATATCGAATATAAAAATTCTACCCTGGGATGAAAGCCGTGTGACTGAGCCAGATGAAGAAATTGTGGTCTCACATAACTGGGATGAATTAAGAAGATTCATGTGGGATTATGTTGGCATAGTGCGTACTAATAAGCGACTACAACGCGCTAAACATCGTGTTGATTTACTCACCTCAGAAATTGACGAGTACTATAGTAACTTCCGTGTTAGTAGTGACTTAATCGAATTAAGAAACTTAACTCTAGTAGCGGATCTAATAATTCGAAGTGCATTATCAAGAAAAGAAAGTCGTGGTTTGCATTACACTTTAGATTACCCAGGCCCTGATCTGAAGTTAGAAAATGTAGATACTATTCTTGATCCCATGACAGAAATCACGACAGCTAAACCTATATATGCAGCCTCTTTATAAGTTCCTTTATTGAATAGCTTGTAATAAATGTTTTCGGTAATACTTAAGTTCTTCTATGGAATCACGTATATCATCTAAGGCAAGATGCTTGGACTCTTTAACGAAATCTTTAGCAATTTCAGGATACCATCGTCGTGCAAGTTCTTTTAAAGTGCTGACATCAAGATTTCGATAATGAAAATAATTCTCTAATTCAGGCATTAGACGTGCCAAGAATCGTCGATCTTGACAGATACTATTACCACACATCGGAGAACTATTAATTGGTGCGTATTGTTCAAGAAATTCAAGTGTGGCTTTTTCTGCATCCCTTGCATTGATAGAGCTGTTTTTTACGCGGTCCGTTAGCCCTGATTTAGCATGCTGTTCTGTATTCCATTCATCCATTGACTTTAATAAAGACGGTGCTTGATAAATTGCTAAAACAGGTCCGACCGCTAATTCTTGTAGATTTTTATCGGTAACGATTGTTGCTATCTCTATAATATGATCTTCAAATGGATTCAAGCCCGTCATCTCTAAATCTATCCATATCAGATTATCAGGACTCTTTAACATTAGTATTTACTTATCCTTTTTATATATGATACACACATGGCCAACAAATTATTATATAGACCTTACACATATCGAATGAAAATACTGACTATAGCCTTGTTATTTTGCTTTATTACATCTCATCTCAGTGCTGCAGACTTGCAACTCGGCAGCAAATTACATCAAGATAATTGTATTGCTTGTCATACTGCAATGACAGGTGGTGATGGATCGGTGCTGTATACCAGAGAAAATCGTAGAGTTACATCCTTAGACTCTCTGGCAAAGCAAGTCAATCGATGCCAATCTAGCCTCGGATTGAATTGGTCGACAGATCAGCAGCAAAATGTCCAACATTATTTAAACGAAAAATATTATAATTTCTAAGTACAATCTTTCAGCAGTCTGTAGTTATCGAAGAGTATCCTGCAAAAGTTGTTAGCCGACACGGCGCTTATCTAATTGTAAAAGATGAGCAAGGTGTGAGGCACACATGTATTTCACCAAAAAAATTTAGTAAAGTCGTTTGTGGGGACCATGTATACTGTAGAAATATTGATCAAGATCGCGATCAACTAATTGAGTTGTTGCCTCGTAGCAACGAATTATCAAGGCATACCGAATTCTCTACTAAGTTAGTAGCTGCAAATATAGATATTATTGTAATAGTTTGTGCAATCGAGCCTGAACCATCACTTGAATTGATTGATCACTACATTGTTGCGGCCGAGAACCTACCTGCATCCGCCGTTATTATGATCAACAAAGTTGATCGAGTTGAATCCATAAAAATAATCGAATCAATCAAAAATAAATACAATCATCTACCATATCCAGTAATTGAAACAAGTGTAAAAATCCCATTAAGTTTACAAATTCTTTTACAACAATTAAAAAATCACACGTGTGTATTTGTTGGACAATCAGGTGTTGGAAAATCTACCATAATTAATTCCTTGATCCCGACAATCAATATTGATACCCAATCAATTTCTCATGGCATTCGACAAGGTAAGCACACCACAAGTGTAACAACCTTATATGATTTACCCCAAGGTGGTGAATTGATTGATTCACCTGGTGTAAGAGAATTTTCACTACCAAAATTAGATAAAGAAAAAATTATCACAGGGTTCTATGAAATCGCCAAGCTTGGTAATCATTGCAAGTATCATAATTGTATACACATTAACGAGCCAGAGTGTGCAGTTAAAAATGCTATGAATAATGGCAAGTTAAATGCAGAGCGCTATGTTTCGTATAAAAAAATGGTAGAGCAATTCTGTTAATTTATTATATAAGCCAGGCTTAAGCTCAATAATTTTTACGGCTTGCAAATGCCTGAGCAATTGTATTTTGGTCTACATATTCTAACTCCCCTCCGACGGGTACACCTTGTGCAAGGCGTGTAGTGGGAATGTTTTGTTTTCTAGCCATTTCGCTCAGCACATGAGCGGTTACCTCACCCTCAACTGTTGAATTTGTTGCTAAAATTATCTCCTCTACAAGCTGTCCACTTAAACGTTTTTCCAACACTTCAAGTCCTAATTCTTTTGGACCTATTCCATCCAGTGGCGAGAGACGACCCATTAAAACGAAATATAGGCCCCGATAATCAGTACTTTTCTCAATTGTATACACATCTGCTGGACTCTCTACAATACAAATTTGTGAGCAAACTCGTGACTTATCTGAGCATATAGAACAAATTTCATGTTCTGTAAAGATGCGGCAATTACTGCAGTGACCAATTTCTTTTACTGCTTTAATTAATGTCTCAGCTAGATGTTTTGCCCCATCACGATTGCGCTGCAAAAGATGAAACGCCATACGTTGTGCAGATTTTGGTCCAACACCAGGTAAACATTTCAAAGATTCGATTAATGAGTCTAGTAGTGATGGCGGTTGTGTTCCATTACCTGAGTAATTTATAGACATAATAAAACCTAAAAAGGTAACTTCATGCCTCCAGGTAAATTAAAGCCGCTTGTTAAACTAGAAAACTGATCTTTGGTCAATTGTTCTAATTTATTGGATGCGTCATTCATTGCTGCAGCGATAAGATCCTCAAGCATATCTTTATCATCATCTAGCAAACTATCTTCAATTTGCACTTTGCGTACCTCGTGTTTACCAGTCATCACGACCTTGACTAAACCACCTCCTGCTTGGCCTTCAATCTCAAGATTTTTTAGCTCTTCTTGCGCTTTTTGCATATCTTCCTGCATTTTTTGCGCTTGCTTCATCAAATTTCCTATTCCACCTTTCATAATATTCACTTATTCTCCTATGGGTTTTACCGATCCTTCTATTACTTCTGCGCCAAACTTTGATTTAAACGCCTTAACGACTTCATCTTCTTCTGCATGTTTTTCTGCTTGATTCTGCTTCTTTGCATTTGCACGATCCTTCTTTTTCGCAGGTGTCTCAATTTCATGAGAAGAAAACTTAATTGTCAATGATAAGTTTTTGTCAAAATACATTTGTAGTGCTTTCTCTAATTTTTGTTTGGCGCTTTTAGTAGCTATTCCCTCATGCTGTTTTGCGAGATTTAAAATAATTGAATAATTTGTAGTTTTCTTTACACTGCAGTTTGAAGCAAGAGAATAAGTTACACCTTGTATATCTAGATCTTCAATTAATTTTGCCCAATGTTCTTTACTATCATCCAGATCTTGGGGATTTTTGCTCACAGACTGCATATTTTGCATACTTGTATCTTTTTTAACTTCAATTTTATTTTCTGAAGTCACATTGGAAATGTATCTATTTTTATCAGCAGGCTTAAATGAAAGCATACGTAATAATGTCATCTCTAATGCACTTTGTGGAGTTGTCGAGAGATACAAGTCACGTTTACCAATAAGTGCTATTTGATAAAATAGCTGTACATCCTCAGGCTTTAATCGCTTACTTAAATCTTCAATGATTATTTCATCATAGTCTATTGTGTCTTGAATACTAGGCACAGCCTGTACCAACGCAACTTGATGTAATATATGAATAATATCTTCAAACAACCCACTAAAATCTGCAGATAGCTGCGCAAGTTCATGGGTACATTGCATGATCGTTGAAGCATCTTCATTTGCTAAGGACCGCATTAACTTCTGTAGATATACTCTCGGCACAGTACCTAACATTTCATGAATGGATGCATCTGTAACATTGCCATCGCTATACGCAATAGCTTGATCTAATAAACTTAATGCATCTCGCATACTGCCATCTGCAGTACGTGCAAGAGAATGTAACGCAGCCTTTTCAAACGAAATGTCTTCCTCTTGCAAAAGTTTCTCTAGTTGCCGACTCATCGCATCATCTGACAGTTTCTTTAGGTTAAATTGTAGACAACGTGATAACACAGTCATCGGCAGTTTTTGAGGGTCAGTGGTTGCTAAGAGAAATTTTACATGTGGAGGTGGCTCCTCCAATGTCTTCAATAATGCATTAAAACTATGTCCTGAAAGCATATGGACTTCATCGATTAAGTAAACTTTGTAGCTACCCCTAGTTGGACTATATTGAACGTTATCTAGCAATTCGCGCGTATCTTCTACTTTTGTGCGAGATGCTGCATCAACTTCAATTAGATCAATAAATCGTCCTTCATCAATTTCTTGGCATGCGCTACATACTCCACAAGGGGTAGAATCAACCCCCTGCTCACAATTTAAACACTTGGCAAATATCCGCGCTAACGTAGTTTTGCCAACACCTCGTGTACCAGTAAATAAGTACGCATGATGCAATCGATCTTGATCAAGCGCATTTGTCAATGCTTTGACTACATGAGCTTGGCCAACCACTTCAGAAAAATTTTTGGGTCGCCATTTACGTGCTAACGCTTGATAACTCATACCTGGATTATGTAGCTGAAGTTATTGTAAATACAAATGATTGGCGACCTGCGCCAGCAGGCCCTTTGCACCCGAAGTAACTGCTACCGTTGCTCCCTTCCGGGCCTGGCGGGGTTCACAGCTTCTCGTCACAAGGGTACTGACACAGACCGCTTTATGACTATAGCCTACAGCTTAAATTTTTAAAACACGACAAATTTTAAGTAAAGTATGATCAAGATACTCGAACCAGTAAATCTGTGACAGCCACGCTCCTGAAGGAAGTCTTATGCCATAACGTAGCGTTCTCTCTCTTGCAAATTTATTTGCATATATTTAAACCAGAAAAAAGCTGGTGAATGGAGAGTTTTGGGTGGGTACTTTGGTAGTCGTACTATCTACAGTTCTTGGAGTCTATTCGGCCACTCATGTGGCTTTAAAAACTGCAATTGAATTCGAGGCAGTCAAGCCATATTGTGACAATCTTTATTCGCGCTCTTCTTTATATAACTAAATTAATCATAATATAAGCACTCTATAAAAATCATCCCAAATCAACGCTAACAACATTGCAAGTGAAATTGAGTTGGAGTGAAAATCGATAATAAAAATCTACGAATAGCCAATAGCGGACATTCCGCAGCCATATGAAATTGTGATTTATATAATTCCTTGTATATATCTTGATTACCTCAAGATTAAACTTGAGATACTCCTGTAACTAAATTTCGCATTCTTTTGACATGCTGATGATATTCATTGGAATCACCAAAATCAGCAAAGCGGGCATAACGTCTATGAGAATCGAGAACCTTTTGAGCATGTTTTATAGGACACCAGTATTGCTCAGTGCGCGCCACAATTTCCCGTGAATATGCAATCAATCCGTTAACGTAACCACAATAAACACAGTTTAGCTTTTCTATGCTATTCAGATAAGAGAGATTGTGGCGATCCATCACGATAAACTTCCTTCGCTTTACCTTTGCAATTCGATATAACGGAAAACAAATCAACTGATATATAGAAATTGACAAATCTAACAACATAAAAGGGAAAATCATGGCGTAAATGACTGGTGCGCTAACAACGTTGCGAGGACTGCTGGCTCGCAACCAACTAAAAATACTTTCTTTTAATTGGCGATGGGCCCGCTCAACGGTTTGCTCAAATTTAATCTTAGTGCCTTCGAGACGATAGAAAAACTCGACTTCGTGAGTCTTGATTGCTTCTTCCAGCTCCTCCTCGCGCTCTCGGATCTCTTCCAGTAACTCACTAATCCTCGATTTCATTGCAGTCTCCTTTAAAAATGGAATATCGATTGTATTATTTTTATGATTGCTTTCGTCCCAAAGCGGTCCTTTAAGATCAATAGGATTTCACATTCTCTACATCGTTGCAGAGGTTGTGCTGCGGGGTTTTCTCAACGTAGATCTTTTCGGATCATTTTGCCCCCACGCCGGATACCCGCATGCACTCCAGAATCCGTAAGCACTTCTTTTTTCAAACGCAACCCATCCTGATACGTTTCTAAATCGGAAACTTTGGGGCGTGATGCCCCTCTAATAGCATTAAGTCGGGTCGAAAACTGGGAAAATATCAGTTTTTAGCTCAGCGAAGGTGGTATTCGCCGCGCAAATGTGGTTAATTCATTTGCATTGTATTGATATCTTGGCTATTTCTGTAACACCCTGTCTGGTTTTTATCGGTAAGTTCCCTTGAATATTCTGCAATACGCATGGACCCATTAATTCAACAAACAAGGTAATTGCTATGATTTTAGGTAAAGTTAAATGGTTTAACGAGGCGAAGGGGTTTGGGTTTATTCAGCCTTCCGATGGCAGTGCGGATGTATTTGTGCACTATTCTGCAATTCAACAGGGTGGGTTGCGCGCCTTAGCGGAAGGACAAGACGTGCAATTCGAAGTTGAAACAGGGTCCAAAGGGCCACAGGCCGTGCAAGTACTCGCGGTTTAATCCACTGCCTTGTTGCTGCTGCACAAGCGGCCCCGACCAACCGTGCGGGAGGGCGTAGTACCCCGTTCCCAAAGACTATGCATGGCAGCTCTATAGGAGAGTGATATGAAAAAATTATTTGTGGGCAATTTACCCAATGATGCTTCCGAGGAATCGGTGCGCACCTTATTTTCTACTTTTGGCACCGTGCATTCTATCAAGATCAATGCCGATATCTTTACCGGCAAATGCCGGGGGTACGGCTTTATCGAAATGGAAGGCCATGAGGCCAGAGCCGCTATCGCGAGGCTTAATGGGCAATCGCTCAACGGTAATGTATTGAAGGTCCGTTTTGAAGATCCCCCACGGGGCGGACGTCGCTCGAAGCGCGCTCGTTAACGTTTTAAGCCCCCTTATTAGCCGATTCACGATTCGTTATAAATTTGTTTTGGTTAACATCGAGAGAAATGATGTTAGCTGAAGGTTTATTAA
>CAJHZF010000205.1_pt1 | contig 22072 bp, 21 predicted proteins | sample 9198891 | NCBI WGS metagenome assembly CAJHZF01 (sample SAMEA7708349, study PRJEB35096) | sediment metagenome | biome: marine neritic benthic zone biome [ENVO:01000025]; feature: sediment [ENVO:00002007]; material: shallow marine sediment [ENVO:03000034] sea grass bed [ENVO_01000059] ...
CCCCAGGAGGAGTAGGCAAGTCCCTACTACGCTCTAATTGTGCAACTAGCTCAGGATTATTTAATATATCCAATTGTCTATCCTTGGTTTAATGATTACCCATCCATTTGTCGAATATAACTTTTTGATTTACTTCAACTCTATTAACGGCCAAATTAAGAGAATCTTGAGCTAATTTATAATTATTTAATGGATTTTCTTAGGCTTTCCTATTCCATATCCTTGCGCAAAATCCACACCAATTTCGCGCAGGTTATTTAAAATTTCAGAATTCTCAACAAATTCCGCGATAGTTTGCATATCCATTATCTTCGCAACTTCATTAATCGATCTTACAATTGCACGATCCTTTGCATTGTTTACCATGTTTTTCACGAAGGAACCATCGATCTTAAGATAGTCGACTGGCAAATCCTTAAGATAGCCGAATGATGAAAGTCCACTACCAAAATCATCAAGAGCAAACTTTACACCAATAGATTTTAATTCATTGATTACATTTCTTGCTTTAGTGATACTTGATATAGCGGCAGTCTCTGTAATCTCAAAACATACACAATGCGGCTTGATTCTAGCTTTTTCTAATTCCTGTTTGATGAAATCTAATATATAGGGATCACATACAGTATTACCTGATAAATTTATCGAAATCACAACGTCAGTATTACTATATTGCTGTATATGATATTGAAATGCTTTCTTTATAACGTAGCGATCGACACCTGTAATCATTCCATATCTTTCTGCTACCCTTATAAAGTCATTAGGTGGAATAATATTATCTTCATCATCCAGAATTCTTGATAATATTTCATAATGAGGAATTGATTTGCTTTCATTTTTAAGTGAGATAATCGGCTGCTTCATTAAAAATAGACGATCGTTGTTTAATGCATCTGTAATTGCACTAACATAAATAAATTCTGAAGACCTTTCTAGTATTGCTGTATCGTCTGTATGTGCTACATGTATTTGATTACGGCCCAGCTCTTTTGCCCTATAGCAAGCCATATCTGCTTGACTCATTACTATAGTCTCATTTACAGTTCTATTGGTTATCATAGCTATACCTATACTCACACCAACTTTATAACTACGTTTATCCCATTCAAATATAAATTGATTAATACTTCGTAATATGTTTTCACATATTTTCATTGCATTATTAAGTGGACATCGTTCTAATATAATTCCAAATTCGTCTCCTCCTAAACGCGCAACTGTATCAGATGATCGCACTTTATCTTTTAATATATCTGACAGCCCTATAAGTAATTGATCTCCTGCGCTATGCCCTGCTACATCATTAACAACTTTAAAATGATCTAAGTCTAAGTAACAAAGAATAGACTCTTCATTTGATTCCTTTGCTTTTCTGATTACTTTTTTGAGATGCTTTTCGAAGTCATTACGATTTACCAATCCTGTTAACACGTCATGTTTTGCGTTATAAGCAATTCTCTCTAGAAGAGCTGTTTCTTCTGTAATATTTCTGATTACTCCACGATAACCTTCAAAATCTTTTTGTTCATCAAAGATTGGTTTTGCACTAATTCTAAATATATGCACCTCATTTTCTTTATTCTGAACATTAAAAGTATAATTTAAAATATATGCTCTGCTATTTAGCATGAATTTATAACAGTCAACATCAAATTCACACTTTATATTATTTACAAATAAAGTATCGAATTTCTTTCCTAATGGGTATATAGAGGAATGACCAACAATATTTTGGATGTTTCCTGATAAGTAACTATAATTAAGATCTTTATCTAGTTCCCAAAATATATTTACAGCTGTTTCTGCAAAATCTTTAAACCTTTTTTCACTTTTCTTAAGATTCTCTTTTTCCGTTCGATGCTGTGTTATATTTGTACTTACGCCTAGAACAAATATTTCATCACTAGCTGAATTAATGAATGGCTGTTTTGTAGTTTGCAGCCATATTTTCTTGCCATTTTTGTCTGTAATCGTTTCTTCCGAAATCATTCGTTCTTGTCTTTTCTGCATTACATGTGTGTCGATTTCAATACAACTCTCAATTTTCCAGGGTTGGTGATTTAACTCTTCATCACTTTTTCCAATTAAATCGATAGCCTTTAGTCCATATACTTTTGCTGTAGCTGAATTAACCATTACGAATTTACCATCTACGTCGCGTATAGAAATCAAATTTGGAACTTTATCTATGATCGCATGTAATAAATTCTTTTTTCGTTCCAATTCTTCTATTTCATCTATAAAAGCTGTGATATCTCTAAAATACAAATAAAAGCGATTATTTTTAAACTCATTGTCATCTATATGTGGTTTACATATAGCTTCAAGAAATATTGTATGTTTTTCATTATCTTTTAATTCTAAACACATTTTTGTGCTTTCTTTATTATGAATACATTTATTCAATTTAGGTTTAATGATTTGCTGATATTGGGTTTTCCCAAATGTATTAGATATGCACCTGCCATTAAATGATTCGTATTTTTTACCAACTAATTGCTTATAATTGTCATTAATATTTAGATAATGATATTTATAATCTATTACTGCAATCAAATCTGGACTTGATTGTGTTATTTCTTTACATAACTGTAATACATTCGTAGATTCTTCAAATGAAACACTTTTGGAGTCTTCGTTTTTTACTACAATCAGTTTGTGAGTATTTAAAGACATAGACAAATAAATATTTAAACAGCTTTAGCCAAATGTGTGCTACTTTTAAATAATCTCGAAGAATTCAACTCTTTACCGCAATGCGGACAATGATTATTGTGACTAATTTTTATATTATTTAATTTCTGTTGCTCTTCATTCAGTATTTGCTCAGCTGTATCTTTACTAATTCCTAATTCTTCCCGTAACCTTTCTAAGCTTTCTACTTCTTCCGAGGTTAAAATACCATCTTCATATGCTTGATCAGCTTGATTTGCGTACTTACTTGAGCGAATGCGTAGTTGTTCAGAAAAAGCAGAAGCTAAAATTGCAGTGGGTAGCGCTACCATTCCTACACCTAATACCGTAATTAATGCGCCAAATACTTTTCCACCTACAGTTATCGGCGTAACATCTCCATAGCCTACAGTCGTTAATGTTGCAAAAGCCCACCACATCGAAGCTAAAATACTTCCAAATGCTACCGGTTGTGTTCCCCGCTCAAAATAATACATACCTGTTGCTGCCAATAGCATTACTACAAGTAAAACAAAAAATGCAGCTCCAAATGCACGAATATTTTCTTTGAATACTTTAATTAAAACATCAAATGCTGCCGAATATCTTGTCAGTTTTAATATTCTGAGCAATCGAAATGCACGCAAGAACCTCATGTCTACATTGCCAAATATGCCGAACATTACAAAATAAAAAGGCAATATGGCGAGTAAATCGACTAAGGCCGCTAATGAAAACATGTAGCTTATTCTTGATTTTAATTTGCCACTATTAGTTACTATATTTTTCGGGCTTTCAATGCAAGCCCAGATTCTTAATAAGTATTCAATTGTGAAAATTGAAACAGATATGATTTCAAACCAATAAAAGAATAAATAATATTTCTCATTTATTACTTGTACAGATTCTAAAACTATAGCTATTACACTTAGCAATATTAGTGCTATAAGACTTATATCAACAAATCTACTAGCTATATCTCCTTTTGATGCAAGCTCAAGAATTTCATAGATGCGCCTTCTGGATAAAGGCTTTTTATACGCATGTTCCATTGCATAACCTTGTGATTGTTTTTATGTAATAGCAGTCCATGCAGTTTTATCAAACGTGTGTGATATAAAAAATACTAAAATTAAGTCGAGAATTTATATATAGCCATTGGCTATTTATGTTTCATTACACTACTAATTTATCGGCCTAATTCAAAACTCCTTTAAGAATCATAACTTACTGATATAAATGAAATAATTAAAGATAGTCTGGGTATTTTTTGCGTGCAATGCCACTATTATTTGAACTTTTTGAGCACGCTTGATATGCAGATAAAGAGCAGGAGGCGTTACAGTAAACTTTAAACCTTGGCTTTAAATCCAAAAAACCATCTGAGTAATACAAAGGTTGATTAGAAAGTCTAGCTCCACACCATGAGCATTTGAAGTACATGTCGATATGTCCCTATATATGTACGCATATCGACTGAAACGTCTATTACTTTAATTTATATAAAATACACGAATTTATCATGCCTATTGAGCGCAAAGTACTAATGCTAAATTGGTGTCTAATACTGTTTGTAGTCTTATTTAAAAACAATAGTTATAAAACTATTCATGCTGCTTTGTTATTTGCATGCAAAGCTAATATTAGTTCTGCTTCAGATTCTGTTAATGAACATAATGAAATTATCTCTTCTCTAGCATATCCTCGTTGTGCTAAATGAACTGCCTGTGAATAAGGTGCGTTATTGAAAAGTTTACCTTTTTCAACCTCAGTTGGATGCTCTTTACTATTAATAGCATGATTTAATTCATCATGTTCTTTTCTTAATGTACCAATCTCTTCATCAATTAAACGGTTAAAGCTTGTAACATCATCAATATCGTTGATTTGTGCATTCTCTAATCTCTTTAACTTACTATTTAAAAGAATAATAGAACCTAACACTCCAAACATAAAAAAAGATAATGAAGGTAGATGAAAATTCATAGAGAGTAGTATCCCTATTTCATTTATCAAGTTTATAAAATAATCATAACTAATATTGTATAAATCCATATCATCCTCTTGTTATTTTTTAAACATATTCATCAATAATTGTATCACCTGGATCTTTATGAATATCCTGTTTTGAATCTTGATCTTTATCTTTTTTCTTATCTTGCTGTTTGTTTTTATCATTATGATCCTTCTTGATTGGCTGAGACGGCCAAGTTCTTGTTAATGATCCAATTTTGTTGCTATCAACCATCTCAAAACCTTACATCATTTATATTTTCCTTTAAAATCCTTATTAAATTTAATTAGTCCATTAACATCCTTAGTTCTTTTTTTCGAGCCACTCATTTAGTTTGGCACGAAGCATAACCAATGCTTTACCATGAATTTGACAAACACGAGATTCACTAACTTCAAGCACACTTCCAATTTCTCTTAAATTCATTTCTTCTTCATAATAAAGAGACATTACCAAGCGTTCTCGCTCTGGTAATTCATTAATTGCAGATGTTAGTTCAATATGAAATTTCTCATCAATATATTCTTTATCTGGATTAGAATCTGAACTCATCTCTATCTTATGATCAAGTGATTCATCACCATCATCGATGCTAAATACTTGCGCTATAGATGAATTTCTTAAAATTTGATTGTATTCATTGATATCAATACCCATTTCCTGAGCTATTTCTGCATCCGTTGCACTTGATAAAGTTCTATTCTCTACTTTTTGTATAGCCTCCATCATTTCTCTAGACTTACGATGCACAGATCTTGGAGTCCAATCACCTCTTCTAATTTCATCAAGCATAGCGCCTCGAATTCGTATGCCAGCATAGGTTTCAAAACTTGCACCATGTGTAGGATCAAAATTTCTGGACGCTTCTAATAAGCCAACCATGCCTGATTGTATTAGATCATCTACTAGTACTGTATCAGGCAAACGGCCTTTCATATGGTAGGCTATTCGCTTCACCAATGATGCATGCTGTGCCACTACACCCTCTACATCTAAGTTTTGGATAGCAGCATAGCTTGCGGCACCCGTTCCAGTCATAGTATTTATACCTTATTTAATTTTTGATTCGATAATTGACGTTCCAGAAATAACTCTACCGCACCATTTACGTAAGATGATTTAGGCCAACGATCTATCTGTCTAGCTATACGGGAGAATGCTAATGAGGACCGGCTGCTAGGGTATACATCCAATACAGATTGTTGTTTCTGTATGGCTTTTTTCATGTATCCATCATGCGGTATATATCCGCAGTGTTGCAGCGTCGCATCTAAAAAGTGATTACTTACCCTATAGAGTTGATCGAAAAGCTGTTCCCCGTGTGCACTTGATTCAACCATGTTGGTCAATATGCTAAATTTTTTCTTTTGGCTTTTTTTGCTGAGTATTTTAATTAATGCATAGGCATCAGCAATTGATGCAGGTTCATCACAAACCACAACTAAAATGTTGCTCGCCATTTGCGAATATAGGCATACGCCATTACCAATACCTGCTGCAGTATCGATAACAAAATAATCAATAGGAATTGTTAACTGGCTGATGGAATCGATGATTCCTAAATGTTCTTGAGTAGTCAGATCAGCCATTTTACGAGCTCCCGGGGCCGCAGGAATTATCTGTATACCATGGGGCCCATCAAGAATTACTTCAGCTAAACTACATTCTCCTGATAATACATGTTGCAAATTTTTCCATGCACTTAATCCCAACATTACGTCAACATTTGACAGACCAAAATCTGCATCTAGTAGCATTACTTTTCTGTGCAGGTCTGATAGTGCTATCGACAAATTAATAGCCACACTAGTCTTTCCCACACCACCTTTCCCTCCAGTAACAGCGATAAGACTTATTTCATCAATAGTGTTGATCTTTCTTAAAGATGAAGCTTGATCTATGGGAGTTATATTACAATTTTTATTTTCAAACATTTTCCAGTAGCTCGCTATATAGTTCTGTAGGATGAATCGATTCCATATTTCCAAACTTTGCACCTAGCTTTATTGCTTTATTAACTAAATCGTTCTGGCTAGGACGTACTATATCTTCAGGCACACGTTGACCAGTTGTCTCATAAGCAATAGGTAATCCTTGCTCCATGAGCACAGTTATAACACCTCCAATTTGAGATGCTTCGTCTGTTTTACTAATGATCACACCATTTAAAATACTAGGTGAAAATTGGTTAATAATTTCTTTTTGTACACAAAGTTGAGAGCTTGCCGATACCACAAGATATGTGATTAATTCTTTAGACTGTTCAGACAATGTTTTCATTATTTCCTTGACTCTACAATCACGTTGGCTTAATCCTGCTGTATCGATCAAAACAAGTTTTTTATCCTTAACAATATTAAGGGCCCTTTGTAACTCAATTCCGTTATTTGCTGCTACTACGGGAACATTTAAAATACTTCCGTAAGTGTTAATTTGATCATGAGCTCCTATTCGATAATGGTCTGTACTAATTAATGCTATATCTTTATTACTAAAATTTAATGCATATTGTGCAGCTATTTTTGCAATTGTAGTCGTCTTGCCAACACCTGTTGGACCTACTAGCGCAACTATTCCACCTGATTCAATAACATTTTTTTGCGTTATTGATATTGAGCGTTCAATAATTTTTCTTATCAATTTCCATGCCGTATCAAAATTTTCAACTTGTTTTACTTTATCTAACAATTTTTTACTTAAATTAAAACCAAAACCTGAAATTGATAAATTCTGCAAAAGTTTTCTAGTTATTGAGTTATCATTAATTAGTTTGTTCCAGCTAATAATTTCTGTTTGCGATTCAATAATATGACGAAGCTGGCTAATTTCTTTCTGGAGTAATGAAGTATCAATATAATTATTTGAGGGCGCTGTTGAATCTATATTTTTATTATGTCGTGATGGTTTGCTAACTGTATTATTTGTACTTTTCTTTTCTATATTATATTTAAACTTACTTTCGCTACTCGATACTGCGTCATAATCTGTCGCGGCTACGACTTCAACTCCTTTCTTGTCTTGCTTAGAAGAGATAATCACTGCATCCTCACCTAGTTCTTCACGAATTTTCTGCAATGCTGTATGCATATTCATTTCGCGAAACCTTTTCATATTCATTGTTTACACCTTTAAAATATTCTTAACTACTTTAATAATGTCTCCGATCAACTAAACCGCTGTAGCAACTAATTGCGGCACTGCATCATTTTGTTCACCTATATTTGCTACGATATTTATTCTCTTGTTTTCAGGTATCTCATCAAATGACAAGACATATAAGTTTTTAACACTAGCCCTAAATAACTTTGATAACATTGTTCGCAAACTGCTAGTAACCAGTAAAACCGGTGGCAATCCAACTGCTTCTTGCTGCTGTGCCAATTCTCGGACAGATTCCTGCATGCGCTCAGCTAATGTTGGCTCTAATACAAAATAACTTTCAGGACCTTCATGAATTGTTTTCTGCAATATCTGTTCCAATTTTGGCGAGAGAGTAAAAACGGATAAATCTTTACGCATCCCATTGATTTCTTGGACAATTACTCTACGTAGGGCCGCTCTAACTACCGCAGTTAAGGCGTCAGTATCTTGACTAGAGTTTGCCGCATCCGCCAATGTTTCAACGATAGTTCTAATATCTTTGATTGGCACTCCTTCTTGTAACAAATTTTGTAGCACTTTAACCACAGCGCTCATTGGTAGCGTTTTTGGCACTAAATCTTCAACTAGCTGTGGTGATTTATCTGCTAATTTATCTAGCAACTGCTTAGATTCCTCATAACCTAAAAAGTAATGAGCATTTTCACGCAGTATTTTGCTTAAATGAGTAGCGATCACCGTACTAGGATCAACAACTGTATAACCTAATGTCTGAGCTTGATCCCGATGGCTAGTCTCAATCCAAACTGCATCCATTTGAAAAGCAGGATCCTTGGTAGCAATTCCATCAATTTTGCCATTTACATTGCCAGGATTAATTGCAAGTTCACGGTCAATATAAATTTCACCTTCGCCTTCTATGACCCCTTGAATAGCAATTCGATAATGATTCGAAGATAAATCTAAATTATCGCGGATGTGCACAGGTTGGAGTAAAAACCCAAGGTCTTGGGAAACTTTTTTACGAACTCCTTTAATACGACCTATAAGTTCACCTTGTTGTTCTTTATCAACAAGAGAAATTAAACGATAACCAACTTCTAATCGAATGACATCAACAGGTTGCATATCATTCCAACTTAATTCTATGTCTTCAGATGAAGTTTCTTCTACATTTAATTCTGTTTCTAATTCAATTTCAGCCTCAGATTCGCCTGGACTCCAATATGACAATCCTGCACAAACACCAGCTAATCCCAAAAACACAACATTTGGCATACCTGGAATTAGGCCCATACTCCCTATTATTGCAGCAGTAATTCTTAATACACGTTTATCACTGAACATTTGACTTATAACAATTTGCCTCATGTTTTGTGATGCTGATACTCGAGTAACAATAATTGCAGTAGCAGTAGAAAGTAGTAACGAAGGTACTTGCGCAACAAGACCATCACCAATAGATAATAATATGTAATTCTGCGTAGCTACTTCTATACTTAAGCTATGCTGACCAATTCCAACCGCTAAACCACCGATAATATTGATCAAGATGATTAAGATACCTGCAATTGCATCGCCTCGTACAAATTTGCTAGCGCCATCCATAGAACCATAAAAATCTGCTTCTTTGGAAATATCCTCTCTTCGCTTCAATGCTTCTTCTTGTGAAATTAAGCCCGAATTTAAGTCTGCGTCAATTGCCATTTGTTTACCTGGCATGGCATCGAGTGTAAAGCGTGCACTGACTTCTGAAACACGCCAAGCACCTTTTGTTACAACTACAAAATTTATAATTACTAGAATTGCAAACACCACAAATCCAACAGCGTAATTACCTCCAACTACAAAATTACCAAAGGACTCAATAACACTTCCTGCTGCATCGGTTCCACTATGCCCATTAAGAAGAACCACACGGGTTGAGGCGACATTCAGGGCTAATCGCATCATAGTCGCAATTAAAAGCACTGTTGGGAAAACTGCGAAATCTAACGGACGTAACGTATATATACTAACTAATATAATGATTAATGCTAATGCAATATTAAACGTAAATAATGTATCTAGAGCAAAAGGTGGTAATGGCACAATCATCATGCTGAACATCATGACAAGTAATAAAGGCGTTCCTAAACCGTTCTTACTAAATTCCTTAATTGTTAAAATAAAGTTATCCCAATTCAACTTAATACGCCTTTGTATAATTAATTAGTTCTAAATTCTTTTGGTATGTCAAATTCTGTTGGTGGATCTGGATATTTACCAGGTACTGCTGATTTGAGCTGGAATACATATGCAAGTACTTTTGCAACTGCAATATATAATTCAGATGGAATTTCTTGATTTAATTCAGTGCTGTAATACACTGCTCTTGCTAATGCTGGTGCGCAAAACACATTGACTTTATGATGTAGCGCAATTTCTTTTATTTTTTCAGCTACAAAATCAACTCCTTTTGCTACTACTATTGGCGCATTATTTTTTTGGCCTTCATATTTAAGCGCCACTGCGAAATGCGTTGGGTTAGTTATTACTACATCTGCATCAGGAACAGCTTCCATCATTCTTTTCTGCGCAAGTTCTCTTTGCAATGTACGTAATCGTCCTTTATTTTCAGGATTGCCTTCCGTTTGCTTTAATTCATCTTTTACTTCTTGAAGTGTCATCCGTAATTGACGGTGGTGCTGCCAAAACTGATAAGGTACGTCAATAGCGGTAATTAGAATTAGCCCAGCAGATGACACAGTAAAAATAAATAAGATTAATCGATATGCATGCGCAACACTTTGTTCTGTGGATTCAAGACCAGTGCCTAATATAACTGGGGTATATATTTTTAATAAAATAAATACGATTGATCCAATTATCGCAACTTTTGCTAATGCTTTTATAAGTTCAACTAAACCTCGCACACCAAACATTCTTTTTAATCCTGCCAACGGACTGAGTCGATTGATTTTAAAAGCCATCGCACTGGTTGAGAACGAAAAACCACCTATGGACATTGGTCCAAACAATGCAATGGCAAACATCAAGACTAAAAATGGGGTTATGGCTAAAAGAGCCAAACTACCACTCTCGTTGAAATGATGTATAAGATAATTTTTATCCATAACCTGGGAAGTCGTCAGCTGGAAATTTTGAACAAAAATTTCTTGTAAATTACTTGCGATTGGCTTACTCATAAATACAAGCCCACAGGCGCCGGTAAATGTTACAAGCATAGTATTTAGTTCACGCGATCTAGGTACTTGACCTTTGTCGCGTGCATCTTGCAATCGTTTTTGCGTAGGTTCTTGTGTGCGTTCTTGTTGTGTATTGTGATCAGCCATATAAAAATTCTTTCCTAATTTTGAAATGGCATCTGATCAAACGCCGACGATACTAAATTATGAAAAACCGATGCCATACTAGGCAACGTTATAGCAATAACTGTTAATCCCAACAAAATAGTTATAGGAAATCCAACTGAAAATATATTAAGTTGAGGGGCTGCACGTGTCATCAACGCAAGGGCTGAATTAGTAATCAATAAAGCTGTCACTGCCGGTATGGCTACCATTAAGGCACCAGAAAACATGTTTGCAGCCCATGCCACTACACCCCAAATTGCATCTGGTGAGATGATGGTATTTCCAACAGGAATGTATATAAAGCTATTGAATACCATATTTATTAGTGCCAAATGTCCATCAAATGCGAGAAATAAAAGTGTTGCAACTATTATTAAAAATTGGCTAATCATCGGAACAGTAACCCCATTTACAGGGTCTGTAATTTGCGCGAAACCTAGTCCCATCGTGACAGCTATATTTTCTCCTGCAATAGTAAGCGCGTTAAATACTAAACGTAAAATAAAGCCCATTAACAAACCAATTAATATTTGCAAACCTACATGAATCACTCCATCTAAAGTAAATATGTCAAATGTATTAACTGATTCTTGTAGTGGTTGAATAAACATAGTAATCACTACTGCAATCGCTACTTTTATTCTTAATGGTATAAATGGACTACTTATAACTGGTGCTACGGAAAATAATGCTGCTATACGCGTAAATGGAAGTATAAAATCATTTACATTTGCAATGATTTCATGTAACTGAATAACCATATTCTATTTCATATATCTATGCTAGAAATTCTGGGATGCTCATAAACAAAGTTGTTGTATAGTTAACAAGTGTCTTTAATATCCACGGTCCAGCAAAAAGTAGTACTAGAAAAAGAATAATAAGTTTTGGAATAAAACTTAAAGTCATTTCATTAATTTGTGTAGCTGCCTGTAACATCCCTATAAAAACACCTATAACAAGCACAGCTAAAAGCATCGGTGCTGTTACCATTACGGTTACCCACAATGCGTTGTTTAACAATGTAATAGTACTTTCAGCTGTCATAGTCTCTATTTAGTCAACTTATATAAAAACTTGAAGCAAGCATTCCTAAAACTAATGACCAGCCATCAACCAATACAAACAGCATAAGCTTGAATGGTAATGAAATTATTAATGGCGATAACATCATCATTCCCATTGACATCAATACACTTGCCACTACCAAGTCAATAATTAAAAATGGAATGAAGAGAATGAATCCAATCTGAAAAGCAGTTTTTAATTCACTTGTTACAAATGCAGGAAATAAAACAGACATCGAAATGTCTTTTGGATCTTCAATTTTAGAATCTCCTGATAGCTCTACAAAAAGTGAAACATCTGTTTCACGTGTTTGTGCAAGCATAAAATCTTTAAATGGATCAACGACGTGATTAATTGCAGTTTGTGCATCTATCTTTTCTTCCATGTATGGTTTTATGGCATTGTCGTATGTTTCAGTTATTACGGGTGTCATTACAAAAAAAGTAATAAACAACGCAAGACCTAGCAGTATTTGATTTGATGGTGTTTGCGCTGTACCTAATGCTTGTCTCAGGATTGCAAGCACAATAATAATTCGAGTAAATGATGTCATAGTTAACAACAGCCCTGGTAATACTGTAATAGCCGTCATTAAAAATAAGACTTGTAGGCTTAATGAATAGGCCTGCCCACCATTTTGCGTTGATTCAATTGTTAACGCCGGTATTCCCGGTTGCGCAAAAAGCTCTGGACTAAATGCAATACAAAATATAAATAATATTCTTTTAAGCATTGCGAAACTTACCTATCGTCGCAGCGTATATACTTGAAAAACTAGATATATGTGAATTATTTGAATTCGTTAATTTCTCAACATCGTTTATTGCTAGGGTATGAATTTTATTTATCCCTCCACTAGAAAGACCTAGTAGCAAATAGTCTTGCCCAGCTCTAATAATCAGTAACTTATCTTTTGTTGTAACTGGAAAGCTACAAATAACTTCAACTATTCCTTGTTGCCCATATTTATTCAAACGTGATTTTTTAAGTAGAAATATTGCCAGCCCTAAAATAACTAGCACAATAAGCGTTCCATAAACAACTTGCCCATAATCGATTACCTGATGACTATAAGCAGTTGTGAGCATATTTTTGTTAATTTCTTGACTTTCAGCATTTACTACTGCACTGAATAATACTAATAATAAAACAATAGAATTAGCAAAATTTTTATTAAAATTATTTACCATTAAATAGCTTTTTTCTTAAGATTCTCTACGCGCTTTTCAGGACTTACAATATCTGTAATCCGTGCGCCAAACTTATTCTCAACTACAACCACTTCTGCTTTTGCAACTAGACAACCATTTACTAAAACGTCTACGGGCTCATCAACCAATCGATTTAATTCAATTACTGATCCTTGGTTTAAATCTATTAAACTTTGTAAATCAACACTGGCTCTTCCCAGCTCCAAAGAAACATCAACTGGAATATTAAGCACTACATCTAAATTATTTAAGTTAGACGCCGTGTGTTCTAAATTCGTAGCTTGGCCATTATCATTAACTTCACTATTCGAAGACTTAGTTTCCTGATTTACTGCTTCATCACTCATGTTATTTGATCCTTAGATATTCTTTAGCTATCGTTATTACTAATCCATGTATCTATGCTTACAGCAACAGCACCACTTACTGTGCCAACTTTGCCTTTAAAAATTGGTGTAGTGCTTGAATACACGGTTACACATTCAGGCATTGAAAATGGAACTACATCGCCAGGTTTTAGTTTCATAATTTGATCAACAGTTAAAACGAATTGTGCAAGTACCGTATTTAACTCAATTGGAACAGCCTTTAAGCTGCTAACAAATTGATTCTTCCATTGCACATTACCTTCCTCGCTTTGTTCTGAGACTATGTTCCTTAAGCTATGTTTGATTGGCTCTAATGATTTGTATGGATATGCAATTCTGATATAACTCGCTTCATCATCTAATTTGACCTTAAACAGACAGACAACTACTAATTCTGACTCTTCTATTAAATTTATCAATTTTGGTTGTGATTCTCTTTGTATAAATTGAAATTCTAATTTTTCAGATTTCTCCCAAGCCAACCTGTTTGAGGCAAGAAACATTTCTAACAGTTTGCTACTTAGATTTAGTTCTGGCTTTGTAAGTATTTGTTTATCTGTAGCCTCTGTTAATTTTCCTTCACCACCAAAATATGCATCCATCACAATTTCAATCAACGCGCCGTCAACACATACCAAGGTTTGTGAGTCAATCTTACTCACGTTGATTAGATTGACATCAACAAGATTAGGCAAGGCATGAATAAATTCACCATATCTTGATATATCGATCTCATTTGCTGTGACGTCTATTTCTCTCTGCAACAACGTACTCAACTTTTCTTTCATTGAGTCAACGATTTTTTCATTAATTATTGCTAGTGCTGGTAAACTAGATTTATTTATATGTGCAGGGGAATAGAAGTCATAGCTTATAACTCCTGACGCATCTGATAATTCTTCAACATCTCCTGATAATGCATCACGTTCTGCTTGACTTAAGATTTGTTCTTGATCTGCATCATTTTTTTCCGCGTCACTCCATGGCCGATCAGCAGATCTACGTTCTACGCCGTCCCATTCATTATTATTTTGTAAATTAGTCTCTTCAGACCCTTTATTTGTGTCATTCTCTGAGTTTTTGGCTGAGTGTTGCTCAGATTCTGGATTGTTAGAACTCATTTATGGCTTTTCACTTTATCTATAAAAATTGAAACTTATTGCATAACTAATTTAGTAAAAAAAATATCTTCAACTATATTTTTACCATAGCGTTCTTGCATTACAGATTGTGCTGTTTGAAGTGCATCTTTACGTAGTTGTTCTTTTGCTTCTATGGACGATAACTCGTCACTATCTTTTCCGCTGAGTGTCAACAGGAGATTATTTCTTATGACTGGCATGTGCATTTTGAAGGCGTCCCTAGAATCCATGTCATAAAACATTGCAACCATGTAGACTTGCATAAATTTTTTCTTGGATCCTTCTCTAAAATTTATCGTAAAGGCAGGGTGCATGTTTTCGTATATCGCCTCTTTCACGTCTGGTGCCATCATTTCTTCTTCAGCCATTTGCTCTTCTTGAGAAACATCGGGTGATTTTAAAAAAAACATCGCACCACCTATTCCGGCAACTATTAATGCTATTCCAGCTACAGCAAAAATAATGATCTTTTTCATTTACAACCCTTCATAATTTATGAATTGACACTATCTAATGAAAGTATTGCAACCACCGTGCCATGTTTTAAGTATGACTTTACTTTCATAAAATCAATCACTTAAATATGCTAGCAATTATTCTGCCAATAAATTGACGAGTAGGTCTTTTGAATAACGCGTTTAGCGTCAAAGAATTGTTTTTCAAATATTGTTTGTTGAAATCTATGCTGTAGTTTTAGGCATACGCATCAATCAAATACAGCGCAGACTGAACTTCTTTCTGTATATTTAAAAGTACACTATCATTTTCATCATTTAATGATAAAGATTCACTATATTGATTATTCGAACTTGTATTCTCACCTTCAGGGTATTGAGAGTGTTCTTCTGCATGCTTAGAAAATCGACTACCTACATTGACATCTTGTAAGTTTATCCCGCTATTATTTAGTTGCTCACGTAGGCTTGGTAGATTTGCTTCAATTGCCTCTTTAGATACAGTGTTATTAGCTAAGAAATTAATTGTCAGCTTTGAGTCTTCTAGATTCAACGAAACATTTACATGCCCTAAAGATTCTGGGTATACATTAATATTTGCATTTTGAATTTTATTCCCAATTAACCATTTAATATTTTGGAAGAGAGATTGATCAGTACTTTGTGCAACAACTTCTAAATTTGCATTAGTACTTTGATTTAGGTTTAAAGGTATAGGTGTATCTATAATGTAATTTGATATAGTTCCAATATTTAAACGCTGTGCGGAATCATGAATAGAAACTGGATTAGTCGTTTGTAAATTTGGATCTGATCTGGTTGCAGATAATATTTGCTTAAAAATATCAACATCAGTTGTTTGTTTTAGATTGCGTATTTCTACATTAGAATTATCATCTATTAGATAATCGAGGTTATATTTTTTTATAGAACTATCTAAGTTTTCAATATTATGATGTGCACTTGTATGCTGTTTATTTTGAGTATTGAATAGTGCTTCAACTAGATCTTCAGAAGTAGGTGCATCACTTGTCAAAATTCTAGACTGTTCATATAGAGCATGTGGTGAAGTGACATGCTTTATTTTTGTAGCAGGTGTGATTGAGGGTGACTGCACCAATTTCACAAAACCAGATTGATCAGCATTCGTTAACAACGCATCTAATCTCTCCGTTAACTCAACTTTTATATTAGATAGAGTATTAACATCATCTTGCGAGGAATCAAGGTTATTGATAGCTGATGTAATAGCGTCTGATAAGGGCTTTAATTGATCTTGAACTTCTTCTAAATCGAAATGAATTGCCAATTGATCATTGTCTTTTAATGCATAGGTTGCAATTTTATTTTCAAAGATGTTATTTACCAACGGCTGCAATTCAAGCTGATTTGCTTGGTCAAATGAAGAGAAGAGCGCCTGCGGCAAAATATTGCCGCCCTCTGGCAATTTTTCACCGCCATCCAATTCTGAAATTTGTTTTAAAGAACTTTTAAGGTGAGCGAAAAAACTACCGTTCACACTTGGTTTTTGCCCAATTTGTTCCAAGCCAGCACAATTTTCACAAGAACTCGATGAAACTTGTAAAAGTGTTGGCGATATCTCTGTACTTGCCATATCTAGCATTATTCCTTTTTAACCAGAATATAAGCATTTTTCAGGCCAAAAATCAGCTATATACAAATATTATCAAGCTCACTGTTTTTAATCGGAGTGCAGCTTGGCAAGTATCTGGTTATCCAGCTCTCTTTGCTCGTTTTTATTTTTTGCCTGTATTTCTTGTTGATGATAACGTCCTATCAGGATTTCCAGAGCCTTAGTTTGTGCTCGATCTTTTTTTAACAATTGTATTTTTTGATTAACTATATTTTCTAATTTGATAACTACTTCTTTTTGCCCATCAATTGCGATTTGTAGTTTTCCCATTAGCTTGTGATGCAATTCCACACTATTTATAGTTTGATTTTTTTTGTTCTTATTTAGTGATGAATAATTATTTTTATAATTAATTAAATCTGTTAGCTTTTTATCATTTTCAATTTTATTTTGCATAATCTCTACTAGAGATGTAAATTCCTTATTTAGCTTGAATTCTAATATTTCTAATGCAGAATTCAATTTTTCTGAGCGTGTCATAGTATATTTATAAATTAATACTTAACTAGAAGCGATTGGAGAAAGTGCAGCAATCAACTCATTTAAAGATGACTCATAATTGTAGGGCTCTCTCATATCTTGCTTGAGAAATTCAGTCAGCCTTGGAAAAAACTGAATGGCCTCATCAATATTTTGATCGGTTCCATGCTGATAGACACCTAGATTTATCATATCTTCATGTTTTTTATATCTTGAGTATAACTCTCTAAACCTTTGGGCCATCTTAATCTGGTCATCTTTACATACTGCTTGTACTAATCTACTCACTGATGCTTCAACATCTATTGCAGGAAAATGTCCCGCTTCTGCTAAAGTCCTTGATAAAGTAATATGCCCATCTAATATTGCTCTTGAAGCATCTGCTATTGGGTCATTGTGGTCATCACCTTCTACCAATACAGTATAAAATGCAGTTATAGAACCTCCATGAATATTTGAATTTCCTGCTCGTTCTACTAGTGCAGGTATTTTTGTAAATACAGATGGAGGATAGCCTTTTGTTGCAGGCGGCTCACCAACCGCTAATGCTATTTGTCTATGTGACTGCGCTACTCTTGTCAATGAATCCATTAACAACAAAACCTGTTTGCCATTGTCACGAAAATACTCTGCAATCGTTGTAGCGTACTTAGCTGCATGAACTCTCTGCAATGGTGAACAGTCTGCGGGAGCTGCAACCACAACAGTATTAGACATGCCCTCAATTCCTAGAATCTGATCAATGAATTCTTTAACTTCTCTTCCACGTTCACCTATTAATGCTACGACAGTCACAGCAGCAGAAGTAAATTTAGTCATCATGCCAAGCAAAACGCTTTTGCCTACTCCACTCCCAGCAAAAAGGCCCATACGTTGACCAGAACCAATACTGAATAAACCGTTTATAGATTTGACACCCACGTCAAGTGGTGTTCGTATTGGTGTTCTTTCAAATGGGTTTATATTTTTTCCTTCTAGACCTCTTACTTCATTGGTCTGGATAGGTCCTTTTTTATCTAATGGTTGACACGCACCATCAATTACTCGACCTAATAATTCAGGACCAACTGGCAACTTATGATTGTCTTTTGTAGGTATAACTCGTGCTCCGAGTACTGCACTGTGCATGCTTTCAATAGGCATTAAATAGCTTTTCGTACCTGCAAAACCGACTACTTCAGCCTCAATCTTTTCGCCATCTGGAGATACAATCAAACAACGACCTCCAACATTTACCTGGCATCCCTCTGCTTCCATTGTTAAGCCAACAAGACGAGTTAGTCGTCCCTCCACGGTATAGGAAAATGGGGATAATGATTCTTCTGCAGAGTTAAGCGCGTCAACCCAGTATTGTTTACGCTGAGCAAGATATTGCAATGTTTGTTCTACCTCAGTCATCAAACCTATCCCGCGTACGCTGACTTCCAAATATGTTGGCAGCAATTTGAGCGACTTGTGAGTCAATCGTTGCATCAATTATTGAATCTTCCGTAGCTACTTTGCAACCTCCAGCTTCGATGGAAGGATCTTCCACTAATGAGTAACTTTCAGCAATTTCATCTTTGTTAAATACATTTCGCACAATATTTATATCACGTGGATTTAAATGAATAATCAGATGACTTTTTTCTAAAGGTAGTAATTTAATTGCTTCTTTTACTAACGAAACAACTTGTTCAGAGTTTATTTGTAGCTCTCTTCGAATGATTTGTTTTGATATCGAAATTGCAAGATTTGCTAGAGCTTGAATAATATCTTTATCGACTTCTTTAAGAGGGTTGAGTAAAGACTCAAATATTCTTTCTAGAGATTTTCGATATTCATTTAACTCTTGTTCTGCATTTTTCAACCCCTCCTCATACCCACTTTTTAATCTATCGTTATATGATTGTTGGTTATTAGGTAGAGACAAATCTCTATCTAAATATGGGCTTTTCCTAGCAATTTCAAATGTGCTAATCGATGCGGACTGCCATGTTTCTTCTTTGTCCATATATATTTAAGGATTAAAGAAAAGATTCACCTTTTCCGCCTAGCATAATTGTTCCATCTTCTGCCAACCTCAACGCTACTTCCAATATTTCTTTTTGGGCTTCTTCAACTTCTGATAATCGAATAGGCCCAGAAGCCTCAAGGTCATCTTTCAATAATTCTGCTGCACGCTTTGATATATTTTTAAATATCTTATTGGCTACTTCAGTACTTGCACCTTTTAATGCAATAACCAATTTATCTTGCGGGGCTTCTCTTAATAATTTCTGCATGCCACGATCATCTACTTGTAGTAGATTATCAAATACAAACATTTTTCCTTTAATCTCTTCGCATAATTGTTCATCCACTTTTTTAAGTTCTTCAACAATATTATTTTCTGTTTCCTTATCAACGTTATTTAATATATTTGCAGCTGCTTTGACTCCACCTAGATTTTTAATTTTAGTATTTGTTTCTTGTGAAAATTGGTTTTCTATTAGTTCTTCTAGTTCTGTAAGCGCAGAGGAATTCACTGCGCCAAGTTTCGCTATTCTGATCACTACACTTGCTTTCTTTTCTGCATCCAATAATTCTAGTACTTTTCCTGCTTGTTCAGTTTTTAAGTGTACTAATAAAATTGCAATCAACTGTGGGTGTTCATCTTTTATTACATCAGCGATAGCTGAAGGATCTATCCATTTTAATGCTTCTAAGCCACTGGCATTTGGACCCAAAATAACGCGAGACAAGATGCTATTAGCCTTTTTTGGGCCAATAGCCTGTAATAGTATTTTTTTAAGGTAATCTTGAGCCCCAATTTCAAGGGGGGTGTGCACCTGGTTAATGTCACTGAAATCATTCAAAACATCATATATATGGTTTTGTGTAACATTTTTGATTTCATTCATCGCAGTACCGATGACTTCAAGTTCCTCTGGATCCATGAATTTGAGCACTTTCGACGCTTCCGATTCACCCAGCACCATTAATAAAACTGCTGCACGCTGCGCGCCGTTCAATGAACTTAAACTATTTTCTGATTGCTCTTTATTCACCATCTGGAACCACCCAATTTTTTACAATTTTTGCAACTTGTCTAGGATCTTGTGCTACTAATTCTTTTGCCATTGCTAACTGCTGCACATAATTAGGGTGATTAGTTGAACCAGCTGAAGTATTTGGCAATAAGGCGGTAACCTCATTTCCATTCGCTTGTAATTCTGGTATTTGCTTACTCGGTCCTCCGGTAATGGAAACGTGTTTATTCTGCAATGTCTTCATGGCGGGCCGTACAACCATAAATAAAATGATCAATACGGCTAAACCTGCAAATACTTGTTTAATAATTGATAATAACCACGGTTGCTTCCAAATAGGTACAGCGGGAGGCTCTTCAATTCTTGCTTGAGGTAGGAAACTACTATTATAAACGGTTATGCTATCGCCACGCTCTTCGTTAAAACCAATCGCATCACGAACAATCCCACGAATTAAAGCAAAATCTTTACTTACTAAGGGAGTTTTTATCGATTCACCTGATTCATTAATTATCTCTTTATCGTCAACAACAATGGCCACAGTAATGCGATTGATTAGACTTTTTGCTTCTTGTGTATAGCGTATCGTTTTATCAAGCTCATAATTTCGCGTTGTATTTTGTGTAGTTGAGACCGGTGGTTTAGTTGATACAGGTGCATCATCACCTTCTTGTGTTGCTTGCTGTTGAACAGTACCTCCTACAGGTGGTTGATTACTTAATGCACCAGGTATGCCCAACGCATTAGGTAACGAACCCTCATTGCGTTGATCAGAAACTTGTTCACTACGAACTTGTTGAGAATCAGGGTCGAATAGTTCTTCAGCACTCTCACTCTTAGCAAATTCAATATCTGCATTTACTTGCGCTTTAATTTTATTAATTCCATAAATTGGAACGAGTAATTCCTCAATGCGTTTAGCGTAAGTCTGTTCTATTTCTTTTTTATATCTAAGTTGTTTTGCCGACTGAGCAATTACATCATTATCATCTGTTGAACTTACTAATTGCCCCCACTGATTAACTATTGTCACATTACCAATTTCAAGATATGGAACACTCGATGCCACTAAATGAGTTATGGATTCCGCCTGACCTGGCTCTAATACTCTACCTGGCATGAGCTTAACCATTACAGACGCTGAAGTTACACCTCGATTTCTCACAAACACGGAGTGTTTAGGCATGGCAATATGAACCCGTGCATTGTCAATATTTCTCATCCCTCCAATTGTGCGGCTTAACTCAATCTCCAATGCGTGCTGATAGCGAGCGGCTTCCATAAACTGACTCGTACCTAAAGATGACTTTTCATTTAGCACCTCAAAACCTGTACCACCAGATTGTGGCAACCCCTCTGATGCAAGAATTATCTTAGCCTCACCGACTTTATCATTAGCAACCATTACCATGCCGGATGATGCATCTATACGAAATGGAATGTTAGAAGCACGCAGTGCATCTGCAACCATACCCGTGTCAGATTGAGATAAGTTTGTATATAAAGGGCTAAACTCCGGTTTAATGGACCAAAGGGTA
>CAJHZF010000279.1_pt1 | contig 21894 bp, 21 predicted proteins | sample 9198891 | NCBI WGS metagenome assembly CAJHZF01 (sample SAMEA7708349, study PRJEB35096) | sediment metagenome | biome: marine neritic benthic zone biome [ENVO:01000025]; feature: sediment [ENVO:00002007]; material: shallow marine sediment [ENVO:03000034] sea grass bed [ENVO_01000059] ...
AGAGAGTGAAGCCATGGGAGTCGAGGAAGAAAAAATAAACTGACCGCTGTTGGCCGTAAGCAGACATTCAACAAATAAAACTACTTAAAATTATATAGATAACGTATATATAACAATTTAATTTATTATTTACTTAAATATTCCAGATCTAATAATTGATTTCTAGTCTAGCGCATGCAACTAATCAATTCATTTACATCTACTGTTACAATGCCAGAAATTGTATCCGCAGTAGCATATGGAATGACTAACTCATTGTTGTGAATTATTGCACCACAAGTATAAACAACGTTGGGCACATAACCTTCACGTTCTGTCTCATGAGGTGTGAGAAATGGATTCTTCAGTCGCGCCACGACTTTAGTTGGATTATCAAAATCGAGTAAAATTGCGCCTATACAATATTGTCGCATGGGTCCAACCCCGTGGGTTAACACAAGCCATCCTTTATCAGTCTCTAAGGGTGAGCCATTATTTCCAATCTGAACAAATTCCCATGGAAACGTTGGTTCTTGTATGATTTCTGCGTTCTGCCAAAAATGGATATTATCTGAGTACATAATATAATTATTTTCACCGTCTTGCCGTGAAAGCATCGCATAACGGCCATTAATTTTGCGTGGGAACAATGCCATACCTTTATCCTGTATTGCTTTTCCGTTTAACGTTATCGACTTGAAACTTAAAAAATCCTTTGTTTCGATCAGCTGTGTAAGCAATTTGTAACCATTATATGCGGTGTACGTTGCGTAATATGTAATCTCTTGGTTATCATCTATAAATCGCACAAACCTAGCATCTTCGATACCGTTACTTTCATTTTCCGATACAGGAAATATTACCCTTTCAGAAACTGAATGCTCTGAATGAAACATCAACTCGTAGTTTGAATTAGCAAGCCAATGCATATGCTTAAAAGTTTCACTTTGTTTATTTTTAGGGAAAATAGGTTTATTTGTTAGACTGGCAATTTTTTCCTTTAGCATATCATAAGCAAAATTTTCTGGTAGTTGGCTCAGAATAAAAGCTGTAATCTCATTGCTTACTGAAATTTCATTGAGCTTTAATTCGAAAAGATGCCGATCGTAAACTGGATTAAGTTGCACTACCGGAGTTTCAAGGTAATCACTAACTGGGTCAAAAATAAATGTATTGTGCTCGTCAAGAATTCCACTGCGAAATACAATAGAAGAAATATGCCCTTCACCCACGGCTCGCAAGCTCATTATGAATCGCATATTGCCCTTTTCCAAATGACTTTGATCTGGATGTATCACGATAGAAGGGTTAAACAGACCTACTGATTCAACTGAATACTCCATTGTAAAATAAGCTCCAATAAGGGCTCTTTTAGTATCGTTTAAATTGGTGTTAACAGGAACAAAATTACTCACTTCATTAAAGTTACGCTGAAAAACACCTTTAATGTTTTTGTGTCGCTCAGAAAATTCTAAAAATATATTGTCCAGAACACTTTCAGCCAAAGCATCAGGTAGGTTCAGTACTCGCTGAATAATTTTTTGAACTCGATAAAGGCCGTTAGGTAAGTTTAGCCTGGCGATAACACGTGAAGGGTCATTCAGAATTTTTTTCTTTTTGCGCCTGATTTTAGGTTGTAAGTCCATTTATAAATTCCTAAATTTGAATAATTATTATGAAAATCTAGCTTGTCCAATTGAGAGCAATTATTAATTTATTTACAAAAGTACTCTTTTGTTTGCCTTACATAACTGCACAAGTGTATCAATTCTTGCGGACCCTACGCACATGACAGTATCTGCACCACCCCAGTAAATCTTAACTGTTCCGTCATCTTCTGGAATGGCGCCGCAAGTAAAAACAACATTGGGTACATAGCCGCTCACTTCCCACGGTGCCTCTGGCTGCAGGATCCATTGATCGGATACACCGACAATTCGAGATGGATCATGAAGTTCATGAAGCGCTACACCAAGACGATAGACAGCTCCTCCCATTGTTTTAAATACACCATGATAGATATGCAGCCATCCACTTGTGGTTTTAAAAGGAGTCGCACCGGGCCCTATCTTCATCTCGTCCCAATGATAAGGAATCGGTCTCATTATTATTCGTGAATCACCCCAATGAAGAAGATCTGGAGAATACGATATCCAGATTGACCATGACGAAATTTCAGAATGTGGTCGATCCAAGCGTACATAGCGACCGTTAAACTTTTCTGGAAAGATAACAATGTTACGACAATCAGCTTGCGTAATAACTGCGACGCGCTCCACGGTCTCAAAATTATAGGTACGCGCAAGCCCGATGCGCACACCATGACGGGAATACATGCTATACGTTAGGAGAAATTCATCTTCTATATGACAAATTCGAAGATCCTCGACTCCATATTCTTCATATTCAGCAAATTGGCCATCCGTCGCTGGCTTCAAAAATGGCTCCGGGTGAACGTCGAACGTATACCCGTCGTCACTATCAGCCCTGCCAATAATGGAGCGTCCGTTTAATTGATGCGATCTGAAAAGCATAATGTAACGCCCTTTATACTTAACAATCCCAGCATTGTGGACCGTGGCTACAGGATAAGGTACGTTGTCTTTGGTAAGAATAGGATTTTCAGTATGCCGTTTAACAACGTTGGCAACAAAATTCTTCACAATATTCTATGAGTAAAAAGTTTCATACATATAAATAGGAATGTGAATTACTACTCAGCTAACGCCCTTCCAAAATCATCTTCTACTCGTTCAATATCATCTTCTCCAAAATAATTTCCTGTTTGGACTTCAATGAAATGCATATCACTGGTACCCAAATTTGCAATACGGTGCAATGCACCTTTCGGGATGTCTACTGCTTGTCCAGGTGAAAGCGTTAATGTTTTGCTATCAAGCGTAACCTCAGCCTGACCATTGAGAATGTACCAATGCTCAGAGCGTTGACGATGCCTTTGTAGGCTTAATCGCTTACCTGGAAACACAACAATTTCTTTGCTTTTGTAATTACTCTCATCCGCCAACACCTTATAGTAACCCCACGGGCGATGAGCTTCGCGTTTAGATTTTGCATACACTTCTTCGTAAACATCAATATAATTTTCAATCATTTTGTCACTAGTGAAATGTACTTCAACATGTCGACGACACTGAGTTCGGTCAATTTCGTTTATGTGTTGAATAGCGTCCTTAGCTTCGTCCACTGTTTCCACCAAGAAACCATTAACACCATTATCGATAAGTTCGGGCATGCTACCTTTATTAAAAGCAATCACTGGTGTACCACATGCCATTGCCTCAATAACTGACAACCCAAATGGTTCGTTAAAATTTATAGGATGCAATAGAGCACTTGCTTTACCAAGAAGCTGGCTGCGTTGTACTGGATCCACACTGCCGACATACACTGCATTATCGTTATCTAGATAAGGTTCAACAGATATTTTATAATAATCTTCATCTTGAATGATTCCAGCCAAGATTAATTTTTTATTACACGCCCTAGCGATCTCGAGTGCTTCCTTGACGCCTTTATCATGGTGAATTCTGCCAAAAAATATTAAGTAATCCTCTGGCACCGCCCGAAAATCAAACTGTTCTAGATTAATTCCATGATAGATTGTGGCGATGTAATCAAGCTCGGGTGACCGATCGGCATCGCTGATAGCAACATAAGTGACTTTACCATTGTATTTCTTGTAAACAGATAAAATCGCCCTCGATGAAAACCCATGTATAGTAGTAACAACTGAAGTATCGATCAGTTGGGAATAAGTTAAAGGTAAAAAGTCAAAATGGTTATGTATGATGTCGAATTCATTTGCATATTCAAAAAGCTCGGAAATGTGCAGACATTCCCATACTTTGGGTTCCAGCGATCGATCTTCTTCGTAACCTTGTGGACAAACCGCATGGAGTTTTCCATTGGTTATCGAATCACCAGTTGCGAACAGGGTAACTTCATAGCCACGAGATACTAATCCTTCGGTTAATAGTGAAACTATACTTTCCCAAGGCCCATAGTGTAATGGTGGCGTGCGCCAAGCTATAGGGGCAAGCATTGCAATACGCATCTTTATTTAATTTAAAAATTAGTTTTTAATTGCTGCTCATCTTCTTTTTCTTGATACATAGATCGCAACTGTAAGACATCACGACCTCGCTGAAATGCGCAAATACACGAAATCGTAGATTCCGCTCCTTGATTTCGATTTACTCGATCCTCGTGTAACCCATCGAAACATCCTCCTGTTTTGCGATTGTACAGACTCACGCCTATATCATTCGCACCGAGAAACCAATTAGCAGCAGTTATTGCACGTTGCGCCCAAATGATATTTTTCGTTACTAAGTATGACTCAGCACAAGCTTCTGTCGTTGCCGCAGCTTCCACTGGCTGTTGATCAAACTTGGGCTTTGCGTCATCAACTCCTCTACCATCCACTGGTGTGAAACTGAAGTGTGTCCGGCGCCACTCGATGCCGACTAACCAATCGAGTAACAATAGGCCTTTGGATAAAGTCGATGGCTTTTCAAGAATTTTACCAGCTGCAATTAATGCCTGAGGTATACGGGCGTTGTCATATGTGAGACGAGTTTCAGGCCACAGCCAGTGCTTGCTAATGGGTTTAATACAACTGATTATTTTGTGGGTTGCACTTTCAAGTAGTTCAGCTGCCTGTTTATGCTTTGAATAAAATTCCAAAAATTTGGTAGCCCCCAGTGCTGCAAATGCGTTGGATCGAAGGTGTGGAGAATAAAATTCTGTACTGGCCTCGTCAAACATATGATACGCGATATCACGTAATTCTTGTGTCGGAGCCATAGTTGCAGCAGTGCCTAGCGCCCATAATGCACGTCCTTGGCAATCATCCGATCCAATATCATCTAACCACTCTCGTTGATAAGAAAGTCTATTGTGAAACTTACCGTCAACTCGCATCGCGTACTTTAAAAATGCTAAGTATCGTCCTGCCAAATCAATCATATCAGGTGACACGCTCTTTTCACGGCAAACGACAATTAAGGCGCGCGCAACATCATCAACGCAATAACCATGCTCAAGTCGCGGAACACACAGTAATGCATGTTCCAGTATTCCTGTGTCATCTGATAATCTAAAAAGATGTTGGAAATTAGGCTGAGGGAGTTTCATGCTACCGCACTCGCTGTAGTAGAGCTAAGCACCTCGTGTATTAATTGCTCATATTGCCCCGCAACAATAGACCAATCCAAAGATGCAGCCACACGTTGAGCCTGCTGTTGAGCCGACTGTCTTGCATTAGCATTCGTAAGCAATTGATGTAACGCTGAAGCCATTGCTAATGGATCCTTATGGGGTACGAGCAACCCGCCCCCATTGGATAGTAATTCTATTGCGTGAGGAAAACGCGTTGCGACCACTGGCTTTCCCGCCGCGACTGCATCTATCAAAACACCTGAGGTAACTTGCTCGCTCGACTCATAAGGGAGTAATACCACATCCGTATTTGCAACAATGGCCCATAGAGAGTCATCGTCCAAATATTCACCATGAATTTCTAACATGTCTTCAACATTCAATTCTTTAGAGAGTGATACTAGGTAGTTGCGATACTGTTCACCTTCTCTAGCAAATACATTGGGATGCGTTTGGCCCCATACCGTGTATAAGGGGGTCGGTTTAATACTGCATAGATGAGGTAATGCGCGAATGCCCCATTCAATACCTTTGCTTGGGCCAATTAATCCCCACGTTAAGATACTAGGTCGGTTGCTAATACGCTTTTCATTACCGTCATAGACATGAGCGCCATGTGGGATTATGTGAACTTTTTTCTTGTTAATTTGATAGTTTTTCTCCAAACCAGCATGCGCAGCTTTGGAGAGCACTACTATTTTGTCGCCTAGCTTTAATATACCTTGCAATATTTTTCGTTGCTGTTCAGTCGGACATGCGGGTACCGTGTGCAAAACTATGATCGTAGGTATATTTATATTTTCTAGTATTGTGAGTACAGCATCACCATCGTTTGGCCCGAATATACCGAACTCGTGTTGGATGACTGCTAGATCTAAATTATTCAGCGATTGCACTGAATCTAGAATTGACGCTGTACAGCTTGGATCCAAAAAAGATACAATGTCACGGTCTACTTCCTTAAACCGGTCAAGCTCATTTACCACACGCACTATTCTTGTAGAGTCGTTTTCACCGCGTGATTTTCGAATTGCGCTTACTAATGAATGTGAAAATTTCGCCAATCCACATATGGTCGGCGGGTACGTGCTGACGAATCCCAACGAGGGTGAACTTGCTAATCTCAAGCTCTTACGTTCCATTGTTCATATCAGAATGTTTAAGGGTCATTATATTAATTGTTGATCTCACACGTACAGTGTCAATCGTTTGTTCTTGTCTCGAAGTATGCTTGTGATTTCATCAATAAAATTTGATTCTGATTAAAGGTCAATTAAGTTTCTTCTATAAAACTTACTTCATAAATCCGTATTTAAAAATACTGCTTTTCTATTCTTTTACCATAATGCACTCGACGATACACCCATTGGTGAAATAAGGCCATTGAAACTCAAATTGGCACATTACATCAAAACAAATACCAGCATAATTGCTCGGGATCAAAGAAATGGAGATCTGTTGAGATCAGACTCAAATCTAAACTTGTTATTACGCAATCTTGCAAAAGTTGAGAAAAATAATGAAGACAGCAGCGGATATCCTAACGGAAGAACATAAAGTCATTTTAAAAGTAGTCCATGCTAGTAACTCCTTAGCAGAAATGCTCGAAAATGGTGAGGCCGTTCCCCCCGAGACACTTTTGAGAATTGTCGAGTTTGCGCAACAGTTTGTGGATGGATATCACCATCATAAAGAAGAAGATGTTTTATTCCCCGCTTTGGAAAAAGCAAGAAATAAGGCGATAAATTGCCGTCTGAAAGCCCTGAGAGACGAGCATCAATTTGGCAGAAAACTGATCTCGCAACTAGCACAATCAATAAAAGATTATGTGGAAAATAAACCTGGGAGTCGAAAAACAGTGATGGACTCTCTTTTGTCAATACCAAGGTTATACCCAGGACACATGTATAGAGAAGATACGATAGTCTTTCCTATGATTAAAGAAATGCTTGGCAAAGATCAGCAGGATGCACTAGTTAGCAAATTCGAAGAAATTGAAAAAGAAATCGGCAACGAATTTCATCAAAGATACATCGAGTATGCGAGAAGGATTGCAAATGATATATCACAACATACGAAATTGAAGAGATAATGAAGATTTACATCATAAGTTATTAAAATACGCTTGCACAACAAAAACAGGTTGTATAATTTAATGCTAACTTATTTACACAAATTCGATCGCTTAAAAACGAACATTTAATTAATAACCTTTAGCATGTGAATATGGCCTTATATGTCTACCCAACTTTAACATTTTCGATTACAAAGGACATGCTTTCAAATCGTGATGACCGTATTTAGCTAGAACACATGGGGTAATTTTCGAATAAGAATGAATTGATTCAAGGGATATGAATATATGTATATGATATTAAGGATGGTTAGAGCGGTAGGTTTGTTTTCAATAATCTTCCCTGGGTTAATAGACATAGGGATAAGCTAAGATTTATAAGATAAAATAGCTGCTGGTAAACAAGAATATATGCGTTCGTGTGCGCTTTGTCATGGAGATAATGGTAAGGGAGATGGTGTATATGCATCAAAATTACTTGTTAAACCTTCAACCCTAAATTTGCTGCAAATGCAAAATGACGAATAATTTCCAACTAGAACCATCTTTCAAATCATAAAAGGTAGTGATGAAATAAGATTCCATGGATAAAGAGAGATTCCAGTCTGGTGGAATCGAATTGATCATTAAAGTGTTTCATATGTGGATGATAGATTTACAGGGTCATTTGTGCGCGACCACATATTTGAACTGATCTTATATCTTGAGGAAATCCAAGCGTAGTAATCTAATTATTAATTATGAGGCAACCTGGCAAATGAAAATTATAAGTGATATTTTAAATGCAACAGTAGTGATTGGAATGCTAGCTCTATCATTACAAACATCTCTTCATGCGGAACCCACAGAAGAGCATTATCTCGGTGAAGATGACTATATAAACAATTGTGCTGATTGCCATGGAATTGATGGTAAAGGAAATGGCCCCATGGCTAAGCAACTCGCGATGCCACCGAAAGACCTTACCTTGCTTAGTAAAAAAAACGGAGGTTCATTTCCTGAGACGGCTGTCTACAATATCATCGATGGCCGTAGAGTGAGCGATTTTCATGGGCAAGAAATGCCGATTTGGGGCGAGCGTTTTCGCATGACAGAAGGTAATGAGGGAGCGGTAGATAAGCGAATCAGCAACTTAATAGAGTTTCTTGAAAGCATTCAAGTTGAGTGATGCAGAATGTGGAGTGTTGAGAAAAATAAAGAGATTAACAAGCATGAGAGATGGCAAACGGATTTTATGGGCACTAGATAATAAATCATCACAACCGAGGTAATGTTTGCATATCCGCTTTTGGCCAAAAGCAGACATTAGTTCAGATGATTATTGAAAGTTTATCCATGTCATCTTGCATGAATTAATCCATATACATCGCAATGTATCGGTGTCTACTTGACTAACACAAATCGTGATTCTCTGCTTCTTTGTTGGCTCATTCACGACATTCAGTACCTAATTGGGCAGCAACCCATCGGGATGTCTTCTCCACGCCCCCGAAAGGAAAGAAATGGATACCCTCAATTAAACTCGATGATTCCTGCGCGAAATGATTAGCAAGGTCCTTCAAAAGCTTTTCGGGTGTATTAAATGTCATAATACTTTTAATATGGGGTACTTGCTGCGTTAAAAAGCGTACAGATTGACCGATACCAGCTGCTACTGCATGCCGCATTAAGGTTCGAAGTGTCGCGATGCCAGGTACTCCCACTTTTATGGGCAATTGATTTCCTTCATTTCGAATTTTTCGTTCCCAGGAAATAATGGGTAAAGCTTCAAACACGAACTGTGTACAGATGTAAACATCACTTCCGGTGCGCGATGCATACTCGTTCTTCCAATGGATCGCATTCGACAGTTCACTATCGCTAATGTATGAAGACCCTTCTGGATGCCCAGATACTCCGATTTTTTTTATCCCTCGTTTCTCGAAAACGCCTAAATTCAAGATATCCATAGAACTGTGGTATGGCCCGACAGGAGACGGGATATCACCACCCAGTATCAACATGTGATTTACATCTGCCTCTGACTGAAGCTCATCTAAGCGGGTTTCAAGGCATGCAAGATTTGGAATGGATCGTGCGACAATATGTGGAACAGGTTCCATTCCCTCCTGACGCAGCCGTTTGGCTGTTCGAATGACTTCTTTGAAGTTGTCTCCCTGCAATGATGCAATCATTACCGTAGTGGATTTCGGAAGGATCGCTTTGTAGGAGTCGATCTTCTTATCCCAGCGCGGTGTTGTTTCGATACTGTATTCGGAATAGAGCTTGCGCAGTAAATGTCTTGCTTCATTTGAGATTGCACCATCGTTCTTAGGTATATTCATGGCCATAAAAAATTTTAACAATATTAAGGTACTAACCCTTATCTAATGAAGGTTGATGACCGTTTTCTACCGTAAGCGGCCATTTATTGATATACAAATATCTATACCTCGCCTAATTTGATCATCCTATTTATTCCCTAAAAGGGGAACTGTGAAATTTGCACAAGAGACTTTAGGGATTACTCAAACAAATTATTGGTTTAACGATGCAATCTGCAGTTTCAAGTCTTCGCAAATGCCTACGGAAATAGGCCTTTTCTGGTGAAATTCTATTGTCTCTTGCAAGAGACAAGACTGGGTGGCGGAGAGAGAGGGATTCGAACCCTCGGTGCCCCGTTGAGGACACACTCACTTTCCAGGCGAGCCCGTTCGACCACTCCGGCATCTCTCCAAACTAAAGCGACATAAATTCTAACAGAACAAAACTAGAACCAATGCTCGCCTGATCGTGTGACCCACTTTCCAGGCGAAACCGTGCGAACCCATTCAACTGCTCTTGCTTAAATTTATTACTACGACTTTTTCCCACTATCATTTCCTGGGCTATAAATAGATGATGGAAAATGTGTAACGTTTTCGCCTGCCTCTGAAATTTTGGCAACACCTTGTTTATCAACTTCATCTATCCTAATGATGGCGTGCATAGGTACAAAAAAACGTTTGACTTGATCAAACTCTGATTTGAGTTTTTCTTCACTGGGATCCACTACAACGCCGGATCGTTCATTAAAAGCTAATCCTTCTATTGTAATGAAGCCATATAAATCTGATTGATACACCTGCTGTGCATACACCTCATATACATTGCTTTGATTATAAAAACTTACTTTAAAGATACTTTTTTTAGCCATAAACAAAGAATAACTGCTCGGGTCTTACCTTTAATTTAATTAAACCGATATCGCCTTTTCTGGGTCGAATTTATCAACTAATTGATAACCCTTATAACCTCGAGGATTACAGACTACACGTACACCATGCTTAGTATAATCACTTGAGCGATGAATATGCCCATGTACCCATAAGTCGATCTGTTTGTCTTTAAGCATCGGTTCTAATTCATTGCAATAAGCATATTTTAAAAAATCTTCTTCATCGGAAGCCCAACTATTTATTGATGGAGCATGATGCGTCACTACCACGGTTGGACCATTATGCGGCTTACTTAGCTCTTTATCTAACCAATTCTTGGAATCATAATTGATATCTATGAGTTGTTGAGGCGAAATCAGACTCTTCTCTAGGAAAATATAACGAAAATCATTCATTATACTTTCAAGCTCTTGCATTAATGCTTCATCACCACATGCATTAAAATCCGTCCATAATGTACATCCAACAAATCTTACACCATCTAAAATCACACTGTTCTTTTCCAAATGGTGCACATTGCTGTCTTTACTCATCTCCGAGAATACACGGTTTAGATGGGTAATCTCAAACCCCCAGTATTCATGGTTGCCGGCGACATATATTACCGGGACTTCAAGTGTTTGCAGCCATATCAAACCTTCTGTACCAACACCTATATCCCCAGCGGCAATTAACACATCACAATTATTATGGGGCCAATCAAAATTACCAAATTCAAGATGAACATCAGAGATGACTTGAATCTTCATATATTTAGGATATTAACAAGAAAAAATTATAGGCAATTATTTAATAAATAGGATATGAATATGATAAATCCTACAATCATATATTAAATCAAATTCAGCAGTTATTTATGTATAAAAAAACACTAACGCATACAGAAGCCAGACTAAGTGCCTATATAAATTAGCTTCAAGCCAATAAGTAATAAATTTTTTTTAAATAAAGGAAAAAAAACGCCACGCTAATGCGTGGCGCTTATCAATCAGATACTAATATTATCAGAACTTCAAGCCAAGGGCACGTATAGTCTCCAAGGTCACGAAGTTAGTGCCATACGGCAATCCCTTACGCTTAGCATAGCATTGTGAACCACGATAAGTGCATGGCCCCATAATGCCATCCACTTTACATGCATAGCAGCCTTGCTTTTTAAGTGCACTTTGCAATTGCGTTACATTTTGCGAGGTCATATTCACTTGACACAATACAGGCACCCAAGTTAATGACTCTGCACGTACCTGCTCAGTACGACTGACTGTCCCGTGCTCTTCTGGAATTGCAATGCGCTTCTCTTGCGCAGGATTAACAAGCTCTGTGACCTGTACTGTTTTGTACTCGGCTGGCGTAGTTATCTTCCTAGTGGTTGCAGGGCTTACCAAAACAGTTTTGGTAACTGTTTTATATTGAGCAGGAATCTCAACTAAGCACATTAATTCACCAGTATCGGTTATGCGTGTTCCTACAATTTTTTGGTTTCCAAAACGCTCCACAATTGCTGCAGCACTATCACCACCTGCTGCACCTGCGCCAGCACCCGCGGCATCCGTCCCAGCGCCTTTTTTCCAAACAGTTTGCAAGGGCGACACTTGTACGCGCTCAGTCTTAGTTCCATATTTAGCTGGAACTTCTACCAATCTAGTTGTTTCTGGTTTTACTAGCACACGTTTGGCGACTGTCTTATATGTGGCAGGAATAATTTCCACTCGCTCTGAAGCCTCTTTTTTGAGAACTTTTTCGGTCACTGTACGATATTCAGCAGGAATGAGCATGCGCGCATAACATTCACCAGGTCGAGCATTGGGGGGGTATAGGTCACCTGCTGCTGCAGGTGCCGCAGAGCCTCCTTCTGACATCATTTTTTCTTGTTTCGCCAGCTCGTGCTCGCGCTGGTTGAGCTCACGCTCACGTGCCATCATTTCAGCTTCAGAAGCTGCCATCTCGGCATCCCCTTCCATAGAGGACTCTGCTGTTTGTGTAGTCGTCTGGCAAGCTGCCAACAAAATTGCAGCAAAAAGCGCTGCAAATAAGAGGGTAAATCGTTTCATAATCTCGTCTCCCGAAAAACCTTGTTATTCGTAAAGCTTGAGACTAAAGAATAGCACCTTAGCTATCGTAATTATTCGCGACAAATGTAAACAAAAGTTAATAGTTACTTAACAAAATCAAAAAATTTTGAGATAACCGTTTTTTGTATATAATTTACAAGAAATAACATGCTCGACAGTAAATTACACATAGCAATAAGTGTTTGGCATTAGATTTCTTAAATATATACAGGAGGGATAGGCAATATTGTGTACTAAACAATTTACGCCAATATATTCAATTTTTTAATTGTTAAAGATTATTACTTTTACTATATAAGCCAAGGTGATTTATAAGTTCATGATAATCTGTGGCTAATGTATTAAGCATCAAATCATTCCTATTATTTACAGAAGCATCAAATGCATCCATACAAGCTTGTTCTAAACGACTTGCATAATTAAAAATCTTATCTAGTCCATAAGAACCTGATGACCCAGCTAACTTATGGCAAATAGTTCTAAATTGCATTAAATTCTTTTCATTATACGGGTCAGCTTTGAGTTTACTCCAACATTCCTCTAAAGCTGTGACTTTTTCTGGCAATGAAGAAATATAGACTTTTTTAAGTTGCGCAATTTTTTCTTGTGCTTCAAATGATAAATCAGGCATTAACTGTAAGAAGCTTGTTAATTGTTTCTATGAGTGTTGTCACTTGAATAGGCTTTGTTAAAAATTCACTGCATCCTGCTTTTAATGCATTAACTTTGTCATCGATATTCATTGATGCTGTCATACCAATGATAGGCGTTTTACTATCTAACTCTATCAATTTTTTTGCTACTACAGTGCCATCTAAATTTGGTAATTGCATATCTAATATGACCAAATCTATCTGATTTGTTTTATATTGCTTAAGTGCCTCTTCGCCATCATAGGCAATAAAGGTTTTATGGCCATGATCATGTAAGTAAATCTTCAACAGCTCAACTAAATCGTCATCATCTTCTACAATTAAAACATTACAAGAAGTAGTATTTGATGAACGCAATGTCTCATGTTTAGAAAAAAGTTCAGCGCGAGGTGCTCTTACAGTTAAGGTAAATATTGATCCTTCTCCCAGTTTGGAACTTAGTACTAAATTTCCTTCTAGTTTCTTTGCAAGCCGAGAACTTATGGCAAGACCTAAGCCTGCGCCTTTTTTTCTTTTAGAATCGCCGCGATTGTAAGCCTGGAATATTAATGCTTGATCTTTGTCAGATATGCCCGGCCCAGTATCTTTTACGGTAACGCAAAGAATATCGTTCTCCCAGTCAATTTTAGTTTGCACTTCGCCTTTTTGAGTATATTGAAATGCATTGCCTAAAAGATTTATTAAAATTTGTTGTAATCTAATCTGATCCGTATAGATTAAATTTGGGACGCCAGAACTAACCTCAAGATGAAATAATAGGCCTGTATTTTCTGCATGAGCGGCAAACATTTGCTTAATATCATTAATAAGTTCATTTATTTTGACGGGTGCTATACTTATCAACAGTTTATCTTCCTCTAATTGAGCATGCTCCAAAACATTGTCAATTAAAGATAGTAAATATTGTGCATTTCGCTCAATTGCTTTAATACGCCGATATTCTTCATCATCTGGTGAGTAATTATTAGCTAATACATTTGAATATCCCAATATCGATGATATTGGAGTTCGAAATTCGTGAGACATACCTGAAATAAAACGTGATTTAACATTGTTTGCGAGTTTCAGCAATTCATTATTTTTTACTAAATCTTTTTGTGCATCTTGTAACTGCTCTGTTAACTTTCGTAATTTAATATTTAGCAATCTAGTTTCATTTGAGACTTGTGTTGTTTGTTGTTGTCGTAAATATTCAGATTTTGCATCAAGAATTAATACATAACGGTTTTGATTTATTGTAATAATGTTGACACTAGCGACATTGTTATTTTTAAGATTTACCAAAGGTAGTGCTATATATGTTTCATCTTCCAAACCTGCAAGAAACTGGAACTCTTCTAGACAATTACTACCTATTTCAAAATTAGGTAGCTGATAGTGACTTAAATTCCCATAATGCGAGACATAGTTATTATGCTTATCGACCACTACTACAAGTGGCTTCATTTTTTCAGCTGCTATTGCATATAAATTCTCAGCAATTTTTTCTGAATGTTGCTTCATGAAAGAAGCTTAACACCCAATTCATGAAATGCTGTATCTACATTTTCCCCTGTCTTAGCACTGGTTTCGAAGAGTGACCACTTTTTGGCCTTGATATTATTGATTTGAGATTCTTCAAGCTCCCTTTCTTCTGTTAAATCTATTTTATTAATCAACATGCAAAATGGAATATTATTAAAGTTCATTTGCATATGCTCATAAAGTTCAAATGCAGAATCAATTGTATTTTTTCGCGTACTATCTGCTACTAATAGATACCCTGCAGATCCTTTTAAATAATTGTTGTCAAGTGTAGTGAATTTATCTTTACCTGCAATATCCCAAATTAATAATTTCAATATTTTTTCACTGTCCATAACAATTTCTTTTGCGTCTACTTTTACACCTACAGTGCTCAAATATTTATCAGAAAATATATTCTTAACAAAACGTGTTGTTAAACTGGTTTTTCCAACTGCAAAATCTCCAATTAAACAAATTTTTTTATTTATGGTAATCACTCTAATAGAAACCAGTTAAATATAAATATAAAACCTAAAAAGTTTATGAAATATTTAGAAACTTTACGTTCTTTTTACATCTACATAATAATTAAGTCATATATTAAATTTATTACTATATTATTGTATTGACTCCAAACGATATCCATGTTGATACACTGAAGATAAATTCCATCCGTTTTCATCATTGATTTTAAGTTTGCGTCTTAATCGACTAACATGTGTGTCCACTGTACGAGTATTGATTTCAGGGTTCTTTCCCCAAACAGTCTCAAGGATATATCCACGCGACAATATTCTTCCAATATTACGAAATATAAATAACGTCAGCTCATATTCTTTTTGTGTTAGGTCAATGTCTTCTTGATTACAACTTACAGTGCGTCTTTTTAAATCTATCGAATATGGCGAAAAATCAAGGACTGTTTCATCAGATTCTATTGGATTATTTCTTCTTGTGATTGCTCCAATCCGCGCTAACATTTCAGCACGTTTAATGGGTTTAGACATATAGTCATCTGCGCCTGCTTTCAGAGCAGTTACGACATCTTCTTCGCGATCACGTTGTGTAATAAAAAGGATCGGCACATACCAGTCCAAATTTTCACGTGCCCATTGTAATACTTGAAGACCAGTCATATCTGGGATTTCCCAATCCAATATCAGGACATCAAAGCTCTCTTTTTTAAGAGCTCTAATAATATAGCTCCCTGAATCAAACGAATAGCAACTATATCCAGCATCTGTAAGCCAAACTTCTACAAGCTTGGCTTGATCAATATCGTCTTCAAGTAATGCAATTCTCATTTTTATACCCTTTCTAGAATTGCTGATTGCACATTGCGTGCTTAAGAAAAAATTTTATTACACAATTATATAATTATAAAACAATTACAAATTAGATTTGATTTAAAAAATTAAATGGAGATAAATTGGCTACAATTTAGGGAATTGCTAAACAAACATCGCAGTAAAATTGTATCCCCTAAAAGTTCTAAATCTAAGGCATAGACATATTTTTAATCATTTCATCTCCAAAGCCCGAAGTACTTACAAGCGTTGCCCCAGGCATTAATCTTTCAAGATCTTCCTGCACCTCTTTTGACGTCCCAGGTCGACGACCTTTTGCTTGAAAACCTGCCCGTGCGCGAGCTAAATCGTAGGTTACGGTTTTTGAGGCAATGGCGCCTGAGATACCAGTAACAACTAAATCAGCTGCTTCATTCCAACCCATAAAGCGCAACATCATTTCAGCAGATAAGATGATGGAGCCTGGGTTGACACGATTCTTGCCTGCATGAGTAGGTGCTGTACCGTGCGTTGCCTCAAAACATGCAACGTCATCAGAAATATTTGCACCTGGTGCAATGCCAATACCGCCCACTTGTGCTGCGAGGGCATCAGATATGTAATCACCATTTAAGTTTAGCGTTGCAATAACGTCATAGTCTTGAGGTTTTAATAAAATCTGCTGTAAAAAATTATCTGCTATAACATCTTTGATAATAATTTCATCTCCATTATTTGGATTTTTTATTTTACACCAGGGTCCTTCACCAATTATTTCGGCATTAAATTCCTGCAACGCTAACTCGTATCCCCAATTTCGAAATGCACCTTCGGTGAATTTCATGATGTTCCCTTTGTGTACCAAGGAAACAGAACTACGATTATTATCTATTGCATATTGAATGGCTTTACGTATCAAACGGACTGAGCCCTCTTTTGAAACGGGTTTAATACCAATACCTGAAGTTTCTGGAAATCGTATTTTTGTTACATGCATCTCCTCACGCAAAAACTTGATGATTTTTTTTGCCTCTTCGCTTTGTGCTTCCCACTCAATACCTGCATAAATGTCTTCAGTATTTTCTCGAAAGATCACCATATCTGTAGTAGCCGAATCTTTCATAGGTGTAGGTGTTCCTGAGAAATAGCGAATTGGCCGCACACAGGCAAATAGGTCTAGTATTTGTCGAATCGCTACATTTAATGAGCGCATCCCTTCCCCTACAGGGGTAGCCAACGGCCCTTTAATTGAAACGATATATTTTTTCATCACTTCAAGTGTTTCTTCAGGCAAGAACTCATGCTCACCATATAAACGCGCAGCTTTTTCGCCTGCATAAATTTCCATCCAACAGATACGACGTTGATCATTGTAAGCTTTCTTAACCGCAGCTGTGACAACACGGCGCATCACTGGAGTAACGTCTATACCAATGCCATCGCCTTCTATGAATGGAATGATAGGATTATCAGGAACATCCAAAGTTTTATCCGGATTAAGTTTAATGGCTTCACCTTCTGCAGGGACCTGGACATGCTCGTAGGGCTTACGCGCCATAAATGAACCTCTCAAAGAAATAAATAATTTGAAGAATTATAATTGAAATATAACAGACATGCCTTATAAGTATTTACTTACACAGATGCACAATGACATAAAAAAATCCCGACATGCAGTGACGTTACATGTCGGGATTGAATATATTAAAAACTAGAATTGTTATCCAGTAGCTACTTTAGAATCAAATTGTGCTTCTTCTGTTGATCCTGTAAGTGCGGTAACCGATGACTGGCCGCCCTGAATTGTAGTCGTTACATCATCGAAATATCCGGCACCAACTTCTTGTTGGTGACTAACAAAGGTATAACCACGCTCACGTGCCTTAAACTCTGGCTCTTGCACCATGTTTACGTAGGCTGTCATGCCTTCTTTTACGTATCCTTGGGCTAAATCAAACATGTTGTACCACATGTTATGTATACCTGCCAAAGTAATGAATTGGTACTTATAACCCATTGCGCCTAATTCGCGTTGGAATTTAGCAATGGTGGCATCATCCAAATTCTTCTTCCAATTGAAAGAAGGTGAACAATTATAGGCAAGTAATTGTTCTGGATGTTTATTGCGAACACCCTCAGCAAACTTTTTAGCAAACTCAAGATCTGGAGTGCCGGTTTCACACCAAACTAAATCGGCATATTCTGCATAGGCAACCCCACGCGATATCGCTTGTTCCAAACCATTTTTTACACGATAAAAACCTTCAGAGGTACGCTCTCCAGTTAAGAATGGCTTATCACGTTCATCACAATCAGAGGTAAGAAGATTAGCGGCTTCAGAATCAGTACGGCCCAATATTATAGTTGGCACTCCCATTACATCTGCAGCAAGACGGGCAGCGTTTAACTTTTGACATGCCTCTTGAGTCGGCACAAGTACTTTGCCGCCCATATGCCCACATTTTTTTACGGCAGCCAGCTGATCCTCAAAGTGCACACCTGCAGCACCTGCAGTAATCATGTTTTTCATTAACTCGAATGCATTAAGTACGCCTCCAAAGCCGGCTTCAGCATCGGCAACAATGGGTACGAAGTAATCTATATCGCCATCATCACGCGACCATTGAATTTCATCTGCTCGCTTGAATGCGTTATTAATTCTACGCACAACGGTAGGCACAGAGTCATAGGCATAGAGAGACTGATCTGGGTACATGGTTTCACTGGTATTGGCATCTGCTGCTACTTGCCAACCAGATAAGTAAATAGCTTTGATTCCAGCCTTGACTTGCTGAACCGCTTGACCTCCAGTTAGTGCGCCCAGACAATTGATATAGTCTTCTTCATTCACTAACTTCCAAAGTTTTTTTGCACCACGTTTTGCAAGTGTATGTTTGACTTGCAAAGAGCCTCGAAGACGTACCACATCTTCGGCGGTATAATCACGTCGAGTATTTTCCCAACGAGAATTAGTTGCCCAATCCTTTTCTAGTTCTTTTACTTGTTTAGCTCTATTCTTACTCACGATCGCCTCCTTCAAAAAAACCCTGATATAATTATTCTAATTCTAGAATTTTCATCAAGCCGCAAGTTAATCATACATACTAACAGATACTAAATTAGAGTTACTATTATTATTGAGAAATTGGTCATGCAAGTCATCAATAGGTAAATAAGAATAATGTACGACTAGCAACAAACCCTGATTCGCTACCTATCATGGGGTATATTTGGAGCAAATATCCTTACACAGTCGCTGCAAAATCCAATCAATATGAGCTATCAGATTGGCAATATAGGAACTCAGTATATAACGTTTAGAGAGGATCTAATTGCATGCAATTTAAAACAGCCGACCTCTGTGATGAACACGAGAGCCGTATTTCAGTCGCCCAGCCTCTATTTCGTAATTATGGGGGCAATACATCTTATTGTGGGAAAATTAGTACAATTAAATGCTTTGAAGATAACTCTCTTGTACGAGAGGCATTAAAAAGCCCTGGAGCTGGACGAGTGTTAGTGATAGATGGAGGTGGTTCAACACGTAGAGCATTAGTTGGCGATTTACTGGCACAAGCGGGTGCAGATAATAATTGGGCAGGCATTGTTGTATACGGATGTATTCGCGATTCAGGAGTCATTGCAACAATCAATATTGGCTGCAAGGCCATAGCTACTTTACCGCTTAAAACCGAAAAAAAAGGCATTGGAGAAAAAGATATTCCGGTCCATTTTGCAGATGTAGATTTTATTCCTGGTCAATTTCTTTATGCTGATGAAGACGGAATCATCGTCAGCACAAAAGACTTACTGGCCTAAGACAGATGTTAAATTATGAGCCCGATCTTCTACGATTACGATTTTAGCATTACATGCATCGATACCATGTATGTTCAAGCTGGGTATGCGGCGTGTTACCTGATGATTCACAATGATCGTGCTGCGTTTATCGATACGGGTACAGGAAATACGGTGCCTTATTTATTAGAGATTCTAAAACTAAAAGATTTTCCAGTTGATGCAGTCGAATATGTCATCCCTACCCATGTGCATCTAGATCATGCCGGTGGCGCTGGCTTGTTAATGAGCAAGCTGCCCAATGCTAGCTTAGTTATCCATCCGCGCGGTGCTCGGCACATGATTGATCCAGAAAAACTCATCGCAGGTGCAACTGCTGTGTATGGAGCAGAAAAATTTAAACAGAGTTTTGGTGAAGTTAAACCAATTGATGAAAAGCGCGTAATCATTGCCGAGGATAATGCAGCTTTGGAACTAGCTGGCCGAACACTAAAATTTATAGATACACCAGGGCATGCTCGTCATCATTTTTGTGTATTCGATGAAATGAGCGAAGGTTTTTTCACTGGTGATACCTTTGGTCTATCTTATCGAGAGCTCGATGATGAAGATGGTGCATTTATTCTTCCTACCACTACACCCGTGCAATTTGATCCTGATGCCTGGCAGGACTCTTTAACGCGTTTACTGAGCTATCACCCAAAAAATATGTATGTAACTCATTTTGGACGTGTCACAGAAATTAATCGCCTTGCTCATGACTTACGTAATGATATAAATCGATATGCAGAGATTGCACGAGGCTATTTATATACAGAAAATCGTAAAGAGAAAATCATTACGGCACTCACAGAATATTTACAGCAAAGATTAAGCGAAAGAAAACATGCTACGGATGTAGAAACGCAAATACGCTTTCTAAAACCTGATTTAGAGTTAAATGCGGCAGGATTGGAAGTTTGGCTAGAGCGGCTCCAAAAAGCTGCTTGAAGTAATAATTGTTAAGTTAAAAATTTATAGAAAGAGCTTATCTAAATAAATAGTAGATAGCGCGTTGAGACTAGATGAATTTTAACTTAGACGAAGCAGGGGGGGCGACGATGATAGTACTTTACACCATCAAACGAAACATCTTCACCACCACCCATATACATCTCAGCCACATCAGTTGATTCAAGTAATTCTTTTGAAGAACCTCTTTTCACCACACGACCATTCTCAATTACGTAACCCACCGATGCATAACGTAATGCCACCATGGCGTTTTGTTCTGAAACTAAAAAGCTCACGCCTTCTTCTTCATTAAGCCGCTTGACAATTTGAAATATTTGTTCAATGAACTGTGGTGCAAGCCCCATAGAGGGTTCGTCTAATAAAATAAGACTTGGATTTGACATGAGGGCTCGACCCACTGCAATCATTTGCTGTTCACCACCTGAGCATAAGCCACCTGGATTTTTACGTCGATCTTTTATACGTGGAAACAATTCATAGATATGATCTATTCCCGCTTGAACATCTCCTTTACTTAGATTTCTAATAAAAGAGCCTGTCAATAAATTCTCTTCAACACTTAAGTGTGCAAATATATGACGCCCTTCCAAAACTTGCGCCACACCTTTTTTCACCATGTCATAAGCATTGTATTTGGCAATATCTTCACCATTTAACTCAATCTTGCCCTTTGTCAATTCACCGCGCTCGGATTCTAGTAAGCGTGAACATGCTTTGAGTGTCGTAGTTTTACCTGCGCCATTGGCGCCAAGAAGAGACACTACGTCGCCTTTGTTTACTACTAGACTTACTCCACGCAATGCTAGAATTGCACCCCCATAAACGGCTTCAATATTATTGATTGCAAGTAATGGTGTATCGCTCATAACTATTCCTATAAAAAAACTATTCTAAGTCCCTTTGCTTGTTTAGTACTTCTTCTGCAACCGGGCCATAAAATGGCCCGGTCGCGAAGAAGAAAAGATTTAAATCTTAAGGATCGCCTTAAAGATCAAAATCATCGTCATTGTTGGTTGCGGTACACGGGCGCGCTGCGATTTGGTTATCTTCCGCATATTGCTCAGCCCCCGCATCGATGATGGCTTGCGACAACGGCACGTCGCCTTCAATCCAATCCGATACGATGTTCCACTG
>CAJHZF010000051.1_pt1 | contig 21701 bp, 17 predicted proteins | sample 9198891 | NCBI WGS metagenome assembly CAJHZF01 (sample SAMEA7708349, study PRJEB35096) | sediment metagenome | biome: marine neritic benthic zone biome [ENVO:01000025]; feature: sediment [ENVO:00002007]; material: shallow marine sediment [ENVO:03000034] sea grass bed [ENVO_01000059] ...
ACCACCATTTAGAAGCAATAAAAGAAGAAAACCGAAAAGAGAAAGGTTCAGGAACATATTATTGTCCAATGCACTGTGAAGGTGATAAGACATATCATAAAACAGGGGACTGTCCAGTATGTGGAATGGATTTAGTTATGCTTGAATTAAATTTACCTATACAAGGATTGCAGAAAGTTCGAAACTATATCGGTAATGGTGTCTATAGGCTTGTTCAAGATACTTTAACATCTGTACTAGAAAAGAAGCCTAAGCAACAACTTATAGAACAAGCCTACAGCTCTTTTGTTAAGAATTATGAGAATAATCTAGTGAAAAAAAGCTATTTGTATCCAAATATAGATAGTAGTTTAAATAAGCTTAAATCGAAAAATATTAAACTTGCATGTATCACTAATAAACTAGAGACATTTACTTTACCGCTATTGAAACACTTCCGAATCTATAAATATTTTGATTTGGTTCTTTCGGGTGATTCGTTGGAGAAGAAAAAACCTGATGCATTTCCGCTCGAATTTACATGTGATAATTTAGGTGTTTCTATCGGAAATAGTATGATGGTCGGTGATTCAGAGAATGATGTGTTGGCTGCAAAAAATGCAGGTATGACATCAGTTTGTGTGAGCTATGGTTATACTGATAAAAAAGTAATAAAAGAACTTAAACCAGATATTGTTATTGATTCATTTTCACAATTACTGGATTATATTTAAATTTGATGACTTTAGAATATATCAAAGAAAAAGTACATTTCACTATAGACTGGTTTGTACTTTTGCAAGAATAAAATTTTTGAATGAGTCTGCTGCCGCTGATAGACGTTTTCCCTTTCGGTAAACGATATACCACTGGCGGATAATTGGAAAAGATTTTACATCCAAAACCTTTAACCGTCCTACTTCTTTTTCAAGTTCTATTGTATGTAGTGAAACAATCCCAATGCCTAATCCCGCTTCAACACTTTGCTTAATTGCTTCGTTGCTATTCATTTCTATAGTACTTATAAGTTTAAAGGTTTTCTTTTCAGTAAAAAAACGCTCCACAGCGATACGTGTTCCAGATCCAATTTCACGCATAATAAATACATCGTCTTTCAGCTTCATTAAAGGAATATTTTTTTCATAAACAAGCGGATGATTTGGTGGTGCAATAACTACCAGAGGATTCTCCATGAATGGTTCGGCTACTAATTCCATGTCATCAGGAGGTGAGCCCATGAGTACAAGATCAGTATCATTAGCTTCCAATTTTGCGAGCAGTGTCGCGCGATTAGTTACATCAAGGTTGATTCGAATGCGTGAATGTTGTTGACAGAACTCTGACAATAGTCGTGCAGCAAAGTAATTGACAGTGGTTGCCACAGAGATCTGCAAAAGCCCACCTTCAATACCCTTAAGATCGTTGAGTTCTTTTTCGGCCTCATTAAGTAGTTTGCGCATCTCACTACTGTAATGAAGCATTAGTTTTCCAGCTTCAGTCAAATGAATACTTTTACCTAGTTGTTCGTATAGAGGAATCCCGATGGCACCCTCTAACTGCTTAACCTGCATAGAAACTGCAGGCTGTGTTAGAAAAAGCTCTTCTGCCGCATTTGTGAAGCTCAGATTTTTTGCAACGGATTCAAAAACCTGTAATTGACGAAAAGTAATATTCATAAGTATTTACTTATAAAAATAATAATAACTTTTTAAATAGCTTATTTATAAATGATGATGAATTAATTATTTATTATAGCTCGATTATTAGATTAATACTTATATTCCTGCTTTACCACTACATTATAGCTGAATTATTCATAAGTAAATACTTATAATATAGATAATAATTATTGAATATTAATTATTCTTCTTAGTGGTAGAGTAGCCCCATCATGTCGTTCACGACTTTCTATATGGCTCCATAGTGGGAAAAGGCAAAAATGCTTAGCCTAAAACCAAGCTAATCGAACGACGCCAGAATTAAAGTAACAACGGAGAAACAGAAATGGCTAATATCAGCACAGATGCAGACCGATATAAGGCAGGTGTCTTGGAATACAAACAAATGGGGTATTGGGTACCCGATTATGAGCCTACAGACACGGATATAATTTGTTTGTTTCGCATTACCCCGCAAACTGGAGTAGATCCTGAAGAGGCCGCTGCAGCCGTCGCGGGTGAATCATCTACCGCAACCTGGACAGTTGTGTGGACAGATCGATTAACAGCATGCGAGCTATATCGCGCCAAAGCTTATCGTGTGGATCCTGTGCCCAATGCAGAAGGGCAATATTTTGCATATATCGCTTATGACCTTGATCTGTTTGAACCTGGATCAATTTCAAACATGACTGCGTCAATTATAGGAAATGTTTTTGGCTTCAAGGCACTTAAGGCGCTTCGCTTGGAAGATATGCGAATGCCTGTCGCTTATCTCAAAACTTTTCAGGGACCTGCGTCTGGAATTGTTGTAGAACGCGAACGATTGGATAAGTATGGACGCCCCTTACTGGGTGCCACGGTTAAGCCCAAACTTGGACTTTCCGGACGTAATTACGGTCGCGTTGTTTATGAAGCATTAAAAGGTGGCTTGGACTTCACTAAAGACGACGAGAACATTAATTCGCAACCATTTATGCATTGGCGTGATCGCTTTTTGTACTGCATGGAGGCCATAAATCGTGCACAAGCAGCAACGGGTGAGATCAAAGGCCACTATTTAAATGTGACTGCAGCAACTATGGAAGAAATGTATGAGCGTGCTGAATTTGCTAAGAAATTGGGGTCTGTAATCGTGATGATCGACCTTGTAATTGGTTATACGGCAATACAATCAATGGCCAAGTGGGCGCGTAACAACGATATGATTTTACACCTGCATCGTGCCGGACACAGTACCTACACACGACAGAAAACGCATGGGGTGAGCTTTAGACTGATTGGCAAATGGATGCGCATGGCAGGCGTAGATCATATCCATGCCGGTACCGTAGTCGGGAAGCTTGAAGGTGATCCAAGAACTGTTGCAGGCATCTATGATGTATTGCGTGAAACCCATAATCCGTTAAATTTAGAGCATGGCATTTTCTTTGAACAAGATTGGGCTTCCTTAAACAAGGTTATGCCGGTTGCGTCTGGAGGTATCCATGCCGGCCAAATGCACCAGCTTGTTCATTATCTTGGCGAAGATGTGGTGCTTCAGTTCGGGGGTGGCACGATTGGTCATCCAATGGGCATTGAGGCAGGTGCAATCGCAAACCGTGTAGCACTGGAAACCATGATACTCGCACGTAACGAAGGCCGAGACTATCTCAACGAAGGTCCGGAAATCTTGAAACAAGCGGCTAAGTCTTGCAAACCTTTGCAAGCAGCACTGGATACTTGGAAAGACATTACCTTCAACTACGAATCCACCGATACACCTGATTTTGTTCCAGCTACAACCGTTGCGGCTTAGCAAAAGGAGAAAAATTATGCGAATTACACAAGGAACATTCTCGTTTTTACCAGACTTGACTGATGAACAAATTAAAAAGCAAGTTAAATACTGTTTAGATAATGGGTTTGCAGTCAATATTGAACATACAACGGATCCTCATCCACGAAATACCTATTGGGAGATGTGGGGTATGCCTATGTTTGACCTAAAAGATCCTGCTGGTGTGATGATGGAAATTACGGAATGTCGTAACACATTTCCGGATCACTATATTCGCGTCGGTGCTTTCGACAGTGAACGTGGTACGGAAAGTTTGCGTTTGCAATTCATTGTAAACCGTCCTGCACACGAGCCAGGATTTCATCTTGAACGCACTGAAGTAGAGGGTCGTAGCATACGTTACACCACTCATGCTTACGTCACCCAAAAACCTGCGGAGGATCAAGCATAAATGAGTGACACGGTTGTAACAGCAATTAATTCAACAAAGGGCAATATGACCGACGAAGAATTAGTAGACCTGCAGAAAGAGTTCAAGGCCTCGAATGTAGAGGAAGTACTCGATCAACTTGATCGAGAGCTCGTAGGGCTAACTCCAGTGAAGACACGTATTCGCGAAATTGCCGCGTTGTTGCTGGTCGATCGTGCACGCAAATCTTTTGAGCTTACTTCAGAGACCCCAACCTTGCACATGAGTTTTACGGGTAATCCGGGTACCGGTAAAACTACGGTGGCGTTGCGTATCGCAGAGATTTTGCATCGTTTAGATTATGTGAGGGAAGGTCATCTGGTATCTGTGACTCGTGATGATCTGGTAGGACAATATATTGGCCATACAGCACCAAAGACCAGAGAAGTAATTAAAAAAGCAATGGGTGGGGTGTTGTTTATCGACGAAGCCTATTACTTATATCGCCCTGAAAATGAACGTGACTATGGCCAAGAGGCCATCGAAATACTTCTGCAAATTATGGAAAACCAGCGTGAAGATTTGGTTGTTATTCTAGCGGGTTATAAAGAACGTATGGATACGTTTTTTCAGAGCAATCCGGGTTTTCGTTCACGCATTGCGCATCACATAGATTTTCCAGACTACACCGCTGAGGAATTACTAGCCATTGCCAAGCTAATGTTGACAGAACAAAACTACCACGTTAGTCAAGAAGGTGAAAAGGCTTTGCGTGAGTACATAGATCTTCGCATGAAGCTACCACAGTTTGCGAATGCACGTTCAATTCGTAATGCCCTGGATCGCGCGCGCTTACGCCAAGCTAATCGTCTGTTTAAAAGTTCTTCTACTAAAAAATTAATTAAAAAAGATTTAATGACCATTGAGGCAGAAGATTTTTATGCAAGTCGAGTGTTTGCTGAAGGAAAACCGGATAGTGATCAGGTTTCACCTATTCAGGACTATAAGACAAACAAATCATAATATTAACTGGGAGTTTATAGTATGTCAGATTACAAAATTGCACCCTCAATACTCTCAGCAGATTTTGCACGTTTAGGTGAAGAGGTAGATGCCGTAATAGAAGCAGGTGCAGATATTATTCATTTCGATGTAATGGATAACCACTACGTGCCTAACTTAACCTTTGGACATGACGTATGCAAAGCACTGCGCAACTATGGTATCGAGCAAGAAATTGATGTGCATCTTATGGTAAAACCCGTTGATGAAATTATTCCAAAATTTGCGGAAGCCGGTGCAAATTATATTAGTTTTCATCCCGAAGCATCTGAACATATTGATCGCACAATTCAATTAATTAAAGACTGTGGTTGTAAAGTAGGCTTAGCACTCAATCCTGCGACATCTTTACATTATCTCGATCATACATTGGATCAAATTGATATGGTTTTGTTAATGTCGGTTAACCCAGGGTTTGGAGGGCAAAGTTTTATACCCTATGTATTAAATAAGATTACGGCTGTAAGAAATTTAATAAATGAACAGGGTACTAAGACACGTATCGAGGTCGATGGTGGTATCAAGATCAACAATATTCAAATGGTCGCTAATGCTGGAGCAGATATTTTTGTAGCAGGCTCTGCAATTTTTGGAGCTTCTGACTATAAAGCCGCAGTAGCAGCAATGCGTAATGAACTTGCTAATGTGCATAACGATAACGCTAGCAAAGCTGCATAACTAGCCAGTAGAGTATTAAATGAGTATAAGTCGCAGATACCTTGCAAACGCAATTCGCGCATTGTCCATGGATGCGGTTGAACAAGCCAAATCGGGACACCCAGGTATGCCAATGGGAATGGCCGATATTGCCGAAGTACTTTGGAACGATTACTTAAAGCATTCTCCGACCAATCCCGATTGGATCGATCGCGATCGATTTGTTGTATCCAATGGGCATGGCTCGATGTTGTTGTATTCATTGCTACATTTATCCGGGTATAACCTGTCCCTAGATGATATTAAACGTTTTCGCCAATTGGATTCATGCACTCCGGGGCATCCAGAATACGGAGACACACCTGGTGTAGAAACCACAACGGGACCCTTAGGTCAGGGAATTGCAAACGCCATCGGTATGGCTATCGCAGAACGTGTATTGGCTGCTCATTTTAATAGAAATGATCATGATATCGTGGATCATTACACCTATGTATTTACCGGTGATGGCTGTCTCATGGAAGGTATCTCGCATGAAGCCTGTTCCTTGGCCGGCACACTCGGTCTTGGCAAGCTGATCGTTTTTTATGATGACAACAACATATCTATAGACGGTAATGTAGAAGGTTGGTTTACCGATGACACACCGCAACGATTTGAGGCTTATGATTGGCAGGTGATCCCCAATGTTGATGGACATAATTCTGATGAAATTAAATCTGCAATTGAACAAGCCAGGGCCGACAAAGATCGTCCGACTTTAATTTGTTGTAAGACTGTTATTGGCTTTGGTGCACCGAATTTGCAGGGTAAGGAAAGCTGTCACGGCGCTCCACTAGGGCAAGAAGAAGTTAAACTGGCACGAAAAAACCTTGAATGGCCGCATCCACCTTTTAAAATTCCTGGTGAGATTTATGAAGCCTGGAATGCGGTTGCAAAAGGTACGCAAACAGAAACGCAATGGAATGTACAGTTTGAAAAATATCAATCAGCATTTCCTGAACTTGCTGGTGAATTTGAGCGACGCATGTTGCGTAAGCTTCCGAGCGACTGGGAGTTAGTAGCGCAACAATTTATATCTGATGTTGATGCGAGCGCAGAAAAAATCGCTACGCGTAAAGCTTCGCAAAATTCACTTAACGCATACAGCCAGGTTTTGCCAGAATTGATTGGTGGATCAGCAGACTTAGCAGGTTCCAATCTCACAATCTGTTCTACAACTGAACCAGTTACAAAAGTCAACGCAAAAGGGAATTACATATATTTTGGAGTGCGTGAGTTTGCCATGTCGGCAATTACCAATGGATTAGCACTGCATGGAGGTTTTATACCTTACTGTGCAACCTTTTTAATGTTTTCTGAGTATGCGCGAAATGCCTTACGCATGTCTGCACTCATGAAAATACCCAGCATATTTGTATATTCTCATGACTCTATTGCACTGGGTGAAGATGGGCCCACCCATCAGCCTGTTGAACAAACAGCAACACTGCGTTTGATTCCTAACATGTCAGTGTGGCGCCCAGCAGATTCAGTAGAATCCTCAGTTGCGTGGAAAGCTGCAATTGAAAATACGCATGGACCAACCAGTCTACTTTTTAGTCGTCAGGGTATTGCACACATCGAACGCACTGCCCAACAACGACAAGACATTGCACGTGGTGGCTATGTTATACGAGACTGTGCAGAGATACCGGAAGCTATAATAATTGCAACCGGTTCGGAAGTTTCTATTGCAGTTCAGGCTTGGGAGCAATTGATAGCAGATGGAGTTCAAGTCCGTGTGGTATCGATGCCCTCTACCGATATCTTTGATGCGCAAGACGAAGTGTATCAACAATCCGTATTACCTAATGAGGTTAGCACATTAGTTGCGGTTGAAGCAGGGGTAAGTGATGGTTGGCAAAAGTATGTGGGCCGCAAAGGCAAGATCATCGCCATAAATACATTTGGTAAATCTGCCCCTGGCAATGAGTTATTACAGCATTTTGGTTTTAGCTCAGAAAATATCGTGAATACTGTCGAGTCTTGTTTACAGCAAAATTCTTCACAAAATAAGACAGAGATTTTACAGGTTGTACATTGAAAAAAGACAACCGATGTCGCACATATCATTTACTATAGCAATGAAAAATATATGTAAATTACGCTTTGAAGCATTTCGTTGTGCGGAATCTGTATCAACAATAAAACCAATCATCTTAGAATTTATGACTGATCGTTATCAATCCAGGGAGCTTGATCCCAGGATTCACTAATTACAACAGATAATGTCAGAAAAAATAAAAATAAGAGATGTATATTGAGGGGGTATTCGATGTCAAATAAACACCCAATTATTGCTGTAACCGGATCATCCGGTGCAGGAACCACATCGGTTAAAAGAGCGTTCGAAAATATCTTTTTAAGAGAAAAAATAGTTCCATGTGTGATTGAGGGTGATAGTTTTCATCGCTTTGATCGCACAGAGATGAAAGAGAAGACAGAAAAGGCTCGGAAAGAGGACAGGAATTTTAGCCATTTTGGACCAGAGGCAAATCTATTCGAAAATTTAGAACAGGAGTTTAAGAATTACGGAGAGTCAGGAGTTTGTAAATTACGACGTTATTTACATAATGAAGAAGAGGCGATCCCTTATAATCAAGAACCAGGTACCTTTACTCCATGGGAAGAGTTTTCTGAATCAACGGATTTACTCTTTTATGAAGGTCTACATGGTGGCATTCAAATGGACGCGATAGACATTGCCTCCCATGTAGATTTGCTAATTGGTGTTGTACCCGTCGTAAACTTGGAATGGATTCAAAAAATTCACCGTGACATTGCAGAACGCGGATACCATCAAAAAGATGTAACCGATACAATTCTGCGTCGAATGTATGATTATATACATTACATTACACCGCAGTTTTCAAAAACGGATGTTAATTTTCAACGAGTCCCGACCGTGGATACATCCAATCCATTTATTTCTAGAGATATACCCACACCTGATGAAAGCTTTGTGGTAATACGCTTTTCCAATCCTGCAAAATTTAACGTCGATTTTTGTTATTTGCAAGCAATGATCCACAATTCTTTTATGTCTCGCCGAAACTCCATCGTCGTACCTGGTGGAAAAATGGGGCTTGCAATAGAAATAATATTTGGGCCCATCATAGAAAAAATTGTAAAAGAATCTCGAAGATTAAATAATAAGCAAGGGATGGAAAAATCTACACATACTGCTATGCATGCGGTATAGAGACCAAATATTAATAAATCAATGAGATCAGACTCGATTGATATCAATGAAATAGGGCATTGTTGTGGAATAAGATATTCTTATTGTTATTTCGTGTTTTATTAAATTGAAACTGACCACATTGCTCTTTGATGTTGACGGTACATTTGCCGAAACAGAGGAAATTCACCGTCAATCTTTTAACCGTGCATTCCAGCAGGCGGGTCTGAACTGGTTTTGGTCAACACAGTTATATACCGACTTACTTGCCATTACCGGTGGTAAAGAACGTATTCGTTACTTTATAGATCATTACACTCCAACCTTTGTAAGACCAGAAAACTTATCTGAATTTATTGCTGATCTGCATGCAAACAAAACAAAAATATACCAGCAAGAGCTGGAATCCGGCTGTGTTCCCTTGCGTCCTGGTGTGAATCGATTAATACAAGAAGCGCGTGCTGCGGGTATACGTTTAGGTATTGCCACCACGACGACACCTAAAAATGTCACGGTTCTTCTTGAAAGGACTCTCTCCCCAGATTCACCCAAGTGGTTTGATGTGATCGCGGCCGGTAATGTAGTCTCGAAGAAAAAGCCAGCACCAGATATTTATCTTTATGCCTTACAGCATCTAAAAGAGAGTCCACAGTCATGCTTGGCTATTGAGGATTCAGAAAATGGACTGCATGCAGCGTTACACGCGGGGATAAAAACAATCGTTGCGGTAAGCCAATATTCACAAGGGCAGAATTTCCGCAAAGCAGTTTTAACGGTTGATCACCTTGGTGAACCAGATATGCACTCCACTGCTAGCATAGGAACTTTGAATGCTAACTCCTATGTCGATCTTGACTTATTAAGGCAAATTGTTGAGCATGCGCCTCATTTCGTCGATTGAAAAGCCACGTAGTGTCTGCGTTCGCACATTACCGAGTGAGCGCACTTTCATTAAAGCAGCCATTGCGACCTCCACAGTTCCGTCAACAACCACTATCATGTCGTAACTCCCACTTGTCCAGTAGGCACTCTTGACTATTATGCCCAATTTTTTAGCCATTGCTTTGAAATTTTCATAACGATCTGGCGAATCCTTTACGTTTCGGATTCCTTGATCGGTGAAACTAATCAGTGCGATGTAGGTGGCCATTATTTTCCTCCTCTGGTGAGTTATTGCTTAGGAAATCCAAACAACAAAGACAAATAAAGAGAGTAATAGCAGAATGTAAAGTAAAAAGATTATAGAGTAGATATTATCCATGTCACTTCAAACCATATGAAGCGAAAATAATACTACTAAGTATTAACTAAAATAATGATATGAATAAAAAGAAACACATATATTTAGTAAATTATCTTTATAAGACTTATTGATTTTATACTAATGAAAATCAAAAATTTTCTTCTTAGAAAAAGTAATTTCAATAGAAACTAAATCATTGGAAAACTATTTATCAACAGTGAAAGAAAAATACTAATAAGTAGATTATTCGTCTATGTAATATATATTATGTAGTACTTCTTTCTTAGCACTATTTTAGCGTAGGGGATATAGACAAAGATCATTCTCGAGTTACATAACCACCCCAACCCCATGACACTAGTTTAAAGTCTTAAAAAGATACACTTGGAGAATCAAAAATTTTGACTCTATGAGAAGCGATTGCTCTAAAGAGTTCTATTGTAGAATGGGTTATAAGTAGCTATTTTACGCTCAGAAATGGTTTCTGACTTAGACTTTAAACCTCATTAAGTAAAGAAGTTTGAAAGCATTGGTACTTGGTGCTCGCTTTCAACGCAGAGTAGACATTTGGAAATTATAAGACCAAGTTGTTTCACCAAAAGTTGGCATGCATCTAAATCCGGTTTGATGTAAATCATATCTTCTTGACTTAGTCAAAATTACTCTCTAGATTTTATAATCTTCTACAAAGTTAATGCACCTATCTGGAAAATAACAATGGAAACTGAATCCTAGGAAGAATTCTTAAACTTTCCATATGTATACAAAAGGTAAAATAATGAAAAATATAACTAACCTCAATGTAACATTCCTCATAACTGTAATTCTCATCTTCGGTGCAAGCTATTATGTTTTTAAATATATCATTCCTGAAGATCCGTTTAATTTCGATAATTTATATCAGGTAATAATTATTACTCCAGATAATAAACCAGATGAGAAAATGACAATAACAAACAGCTCTCAAATAAATTTGCGACTTTATATGTTTAATGCAAGTGATAAAGTTAAAGGTATTGAACGCGAAAACTGGATACTTAAGAGAGGTGATAGTAGAAATTACAAAAGAGGAGATTATGTATTTCATGTATTTGAGTCTCAGTTAATTGATGTCCCTATCTTGTGGACGGATACCTTATGGACGGATGTTGTGTTTCGTGGTGATGAAGATAATTTAGAAGTTCAAGGTGGTCCTAAGCCACCAGTAGAGATAAAAAATGATGTAGATGAGCAATTAAGGGTTTGTACATATAAGCACATTGATGCACTTCAAGCCGTGCCATTGAAATGCTGGACACTCAGTAAGGGAAGGACTATCAAGTGGAATAATGCGCCTCCTTTATTCACGCTCAAAGTGTTTAAACTAGCACTAGTAGGTGATCCAATAATCACAGAAAGTGATGTAGAACATCTGTCAAAAATCACGATTAGTGAGAAGTAATCTTAAATCACTTCAACAACCTTAAATACTAAAAACAATGATTGTTATGCGAATTTAACTAATATAAGAGGTGAGAATGTGCTCGCCGTTTATTTTTTGAAGGTTAAAATTACGGTTAATTGACACTAATTGTTTTTGTTTTAACTCAAGCCAATGATTTATAAAAAAATATTCTAATGAAAGTCTGGGAGTCAGCTGCCAGCCATGTCGTTCGCGTGGTTATTAAACGGCCGTATTGGACGCTATTAATTACTATAATTTTAATGTTACTTATGATATGGCCAGCAACTCATTTGACCATTGATGCATCACCAGATTCATTGTTGCTGGAGAACGACCCCGATTTAAAATTTTATCGGGCTATTCATTATGAGTACGGGACGGATGTATACGTAATCGTTGCCATACATTTCGGTGAATCTATTTTAGCGCCATCTTTAGTACATAGAATCGAAGAAATTACGCAAAAGTTTAAAGCAATAGAGGGCGTTTCCGACGTCACGAGTATTACTACTGTGCCGCTGATATACCAGTCTTTAGAACAAGATAAAAAATCAGTGATAACTTTTCCAACTTTATTATCAAAAGGTGTGAATATTAATGAAGTGGAAAACGAATTTTTGACCAATCCGTTATATGAAAGGAACTTGACGAGTAAAGATTTACAAATTGCAGCATTTAAGATCGATTTCCAAGAGATGCCTGGCTACAAAGAACTTTTTGATCAGCGCTATTTAGTAATAGAAAAGCGAGCAGAGGGTATGCTTAACCCCCAAGAACGACTGGAGTTAGCGCAGGTTAATAATAAGATTGAGAAGCTACGAAAACTCGACAATCGACGATATGAAATAGCATTAATTAAGATACGAAGCATATTAGATGCGTATAAGAATACGCAGCAATCGTTTATAAGTGGAACCCCTTTGATTGCGAATGATATCAAGCATTATGTTTTACAGGATATCAAAGTATTTGGTATAGCAGCGCTACTATCCTTGGCAATCATATTGCTCATCATTTTCCATAAGTTCACATGGGTGTTAATAACTCTGATTTGCTCATTTGTGAATGTATTGTTGGTGTCTGGATTAATTGGACTATTTAACTTTAAATTAACTGTTGTTTCGTCTAATTATGTGGCCATATTACTTATATTTTCTTTGGCAATTGGGATACATGTTGTAGTCCGCTATCAAGAAGAGGAGGCTGCACAAGGCGCCGCAGATTTTAAAGAAAGATTGTGTATTGCAATCCAACATATCAGCACACCGTGCTTGTATATGGTGTTGACCTCTACGATCGCTTTCTTTTCTTTAATCATAAGCGATATAAAACCGGTCATAATATTCGGCTATATTATGGTAATTGGTCTATGCGGTGCTTATATAGTTTCTTTTTCCATTCTCCCTTTGCTAATTCAGTTATTAAAGCCAAAATCGAGACCGGCACACAAACATTTTTCACATAAGATTCTTTACAACTCATTATCTCTTGTCCTAGGACATAAAGGTGTTGTTGTAGTGATGTTAATAATTGGTCTGATAATTAGTGGATATGGTATTGCAAAGATTACAGTGGAAAACCGATTTATCGACTACTTCCTACAAACTACTGATATTCATCAAGGACTGCTCGTCATCGATCAAAAGCTAGGAGGTACAGTCCCAATTGAGATCATTTTGAATGCGCCTCATGAAAACTATGAAGATGATAATGAGAATGCAGAGTTTGATGATGACTTAGATGAGTTTGCTGATTACTTAGCTGAGTTGGAGGAGTCAGAGGGTGGGTTCACTTCTCTAAGTTATTGGTACAATAGGCGCGGCATTGAAAAAATTCGATCCATTCATACATACTTAGAAGAAATCCCGCAAATTGGCAAGGTTCTCTCTTTATCGAGCACTGCAAGTGTTTTTCAACATATTGTAAAAGAAAAAGAATTAGATGATTTTCAACTGTCGTTAATTTATTCCAAGCTACCAGATGACACCAAGACAATTTTGATCCAGCCTTATCTTTCAGACATTGGGGACCAGGCTCGAATTGTTGCTCGACTCAAAGACTCAGATCGTACGTTAGTGCGAAACAAATTGTTACGTAAAATAGACGATGATTTAAAAAAGCACTTTCCAGAAAAAGATAATATTGGAATACGAGTGGCAGGTATTGGTGTTCTTTATAACAACGTACTGCAAAGTTTGTATCGTTCTCAAATACTCACACTTGGTCTTGTGTTTATAAGTATATTTTTGATGCTGTCTGTCTTATTTAAAAGCATAAAATTTGCATTTATTGCGATTTTACCAAATATCTTTACGGCCTTATTAATTTTAGGATTAATGGGGATATTAAATATTCCTTTAAATATCATGACGATCACAATTGCAGCAATTACGATTGGGATTGGTGTAGACGATGAAATTCATTATATCCATCGTTATATGAAAGAATATGCAAAGAGAAATAATGTTTATGAATCTATTTTGGCCTCTCAAGTTACGGTAGGTAAAGCCCTGTGGTTTACATCCGTTACTGTAGCAGCAGGCTTTATTTTGCTTGTATTCTCAAATTTCACACCATCGATTTATTTTGGATTATTTACGTGCCTAGCAATGCTAATTTCAATTTTTGCAACGTTTACTGTGATCCCTTTGGCTTTGTCAGTTTCATCTGCAAGGAATAAAGCTACCTAGATTTGTTAATTTGAATCTCCGCTCTTGGCCATGCGCAGATATTTGATAGGAAGGTTTACTATAATTAGAACAACTTGTAAGTTTGATGAAATGATATAGAGATTAAGAAACATTAGAGGAGGTGATAATTATGCTTCTTACTTCTACAGCTTTTACCCATAATGGGGAAATCCCTAGTTTATACACATGCGATGAAAGGGATGTCTCACCGCCACTTGCTTGGAAAGATGTACCCGAAACGGCAAAGAGTTTAGTTTTGATTGTAGACGACCCAGATGCACCAGACCCTAAAGCGCCGAAGATGACATGGATACACTGGGTTCTTTACAACATTCCCCCAAATGTAGACAACCTACAACAAGACATAACGTCTAGTGACCTTCCTTTAGGCACATTGGAGGGCATGAATAGCTGGAAACGTACCGACTATGGCGGTCCTTGTCCACCAATAGGTCGGCACCGATACTTTCATAAACTTTATGCGCTTGATGAGGTACTTCCTGATCTAAAAAATCCAACAAAGGCAAGGCTGTTGGCGCAAATGTCAGGACACATTATTGCTACAGCAGAGCTGGTGGGGACCTATGAGCTACTGAAATAGACCCTACATTCACAGGAAAAGATGTGATGGATAACAAAAGTTTACAGTCGACCTAATCTGTTGGCAGTTGTAGCTGAACATTAGATGTCATTTCGTGATTAGAAAAGCTCATTTCTATTTATTCTTCATTAGTGCGCTCGTATACTTCTACGTCGCCTCTTCCAAAGTAGCCAACGAATTTACCTACGATAGTAAAGCCATCAAAGTTGCGGATGCGATTCCATCAATATAGTCCCTAAAGGTAAAGAACTCGAGGTTGTTGCAGTACATATAGATCGTTATGAGTATATCGTTGGACAAGTGTACGTAGAAGGCTAATGGATTAATGGTGAATTAGTACGCGGTGGTTACTCGTTTGCGTATTCTGAGTACTTAACTGGTAATCGTCCTTATCTCTTTGAACGTGAAGCAAACTGAAAGTTAGGCATAGATTGAAAGTAGCCAAAAAAGTAGAGAATGAAGCCTTGGGAGTGGAGACGGTTGATGAGATAATAAAATTTTGTAAAACCCAGGTGTGCGGTCATCTCTAGTTTATCTTTCAATGCATCTACGGACTTGTTTGATCAAGTGGATGTTTATCGTCCACTGGCAGATCGCATGCGTCCAATCACATTACAAGAGTTTGTAGGCCAAGTGCATCTGCTAGCGAAAGATAAACCACTAAGGCAAGCCATCGAGCAAGGCAAGCTCCATTCAATGATTTTTTGGGGGCCACCTGGTACAGGTAAAACTACACTTGCACGTATTATATCTAATACTTCGAACGCACAATTTATTCCCATTTCTGCCGTGCTCTCGGGTGTAAAGGAAATACGCCAAGCAATTGATCAAGCTAAAGCTCACCGACAGGGAATAGATTCAAGAACAGTACTGTTTGTCGATGAGGTGCATCGATTTAATAAAGCTCAACAAGATGCATTTTTACCGCATATCGAAGATGGCACGATTTATTTTATTGGTGCCACTACAGAAAATCCATCTTTTGAATTGAATAATGCATTACTCTCAAGAGCTCGCATCTATGTGCTCAAGAGGTTAACTGAAGAAGATGTAATGCAATGTATCGATCAAGCTTTACAAGATGAAAACCATGGATTAGGCGAACAAAAACTTTCTATCGATGACGATGCTAAAAAAATGCTTGCAATGGCTGCAGATGGTGATGCACGTCGTGCACTTAATTTTCTAGAAATTGCTGCAGATATATTAGATATAAATTCTAAAGACAAGGTCATTACAAAAGAAATCATTCAGGAAGTTACCGCACAGTCCACACGGCGTTTCGACAAACAAGGTGAGTATTTTTATGATCAAATTTCAGCACTACATAAATCGGTACGCGGATCGGATCCGGATGCAGCCTTATATTGGTTTTGTAGAATGATCGATGGAGGTTGTGAACCTAACTATATCGCACGGCGTGTCGTGCGTATGGCGAGTGAAGATATTGGTAATGCAGATCCACGTGGATTACAAGTTTCATTGGATGCATGGAATACTTATGAGCGTCTGGGTTCACCTGAGGGGGAGTTGGCCATTGCACAGGCCATTGTTTATTTAGCTTGTGTGCCAAAAAGTAATGCCGTGTACATTGCATATAAGGCTGCAATGCATGATGCAAAAGAACGTGGCACTTTAGAAGTACCTATGCATCTACGAAATGCACCGACGAAATTAATGAAGGAGATCGGTTACAGTGATGGTTATCGCTATGCACACGATGAAGAAGACGCCTATGCCCTAGGCGAAGTATATCTTCCAGAAGAATTACGAGGTTCGCGCTACTATTATCCTGTTGATCGAGGGTTAGAACTCAAAATTAAAGAGCATATGGACAAGCTTCGCAACAAAATTTAAAAATTAGATTAAATAATTTATTTAGAGGAGAAACTGAGTGGATCAACTAAAATTGTCAAAAGAACTTATCGATAAAATACAACAAATACTAATCGATGAAGACGAACGCGCAAAAAACCCATTACTAGCCGGTCAATATTTGGCAGCAGTGATTGGATTTATAGTGGGCAATCATGATCTCCCCACAGGGGAAAAAAATGAAATTATGAATGAACTAAATGCGTTTGCTAAATATGTCTATGATGACATCACGCGCCAAAGACAAGTAGTCACGCGACCAAAAGGCGAAGCATTTGGAATTTGGAAACCAGGTGATAATTAATTTCAATTATTAATCCCGCCTTAATTTATCTACAATCGCTATAGGTGTGGGGTAGCGAAATACAATTAAATAGGTAGATAGAATAAAGCTTACTATTGTGCAGACTTGAATAAAATTTGTAGCTTTTATCGATATTAAGCCTGCGCTCATTGCAACAAACCCAACTAATAATGAGAACTCACTAAGTTGGCCTAACCGCACACCGATTTCTCTAGAGTCGTGTTCAGACTCACCACTTTTTTGGATCAAAAGTTTAAATACAAACGGTTTAACGATTAGTAGTACACTACTTGTGATGATGGCGGGAATGAGCATCTTCCAGGCAAGCCCTACATCTAAGCTCGCACCTAACGAAAAGAAAAATATAATTAAGAAAAAATCACGAATGGGTTTTAAGCTTTCTGCAATGAAAAAAGAAATAGGGCCTACCGCAATAGAGACTCCAGCAATAAAGGCACCAGTTTCATGTGACAAACCAATGATATGTGCGAGTTCTGCTATTCCTAAGCACCATCCAATGGCTAATAAAAAAATGTATTCTTTAATTTTGTCGAATTTTTCCATAAGTTTAATTATCACAAACCGTTCAATTACAAATGCAAATAGAATCAATCCTGGTAATGCGATTGCGAGCTGAATTAATTCATTAAATGTACTTGAGCCTTGGCCTTGTGTTTCGATGAGTAATAAAAGAATAATAGCTAATATATCTTGCAGTAAAAGAATACTGATAATGATTTCGCCTACATGCTGATGATGTAGCACGGTCGTAGGTAATAATTTAAGACCAATAATAGTGCTGGAAAACATAAAGGCACATGCAATAATGAGTTGATCTAATCGAGATAGTTGTAATACCCACGCCGCAGCATAACCAATTAACGCAAATATTAGAGAGCTACCAAAAGTGACCAGTGTAGATTGTTTAATTGAAGTAAGAAGTTTTTGAGGATGTAAATTGAGTCCTAGTAAAAATAATAAAAACATGATGCCGACTTTTGCAATTTGTCGTGAAAATTCGATGTCTTGAACCACATTCAAAACTGAAGGGCCGAGAATGATTCCAACCGCAATATAGGCAACAAGAAGGGCTTGCCTGGCAAATAACGCAACTGTGGCAAGAATCGCTGCGCTAGTAAAAATGATAAAAATTGAAAATATAATGGATTCTGATGAAGACAACGCGAAATCCATTAGACTAGTTCCATATTAGATTTTTTTTAAACAAGCAATTCGATCCAATGTTTAACAGGTTTTTTAGTGCCAGACGATATATGCATTAGGCAACCAATATTTGCTGTCGCGATAATATCAGGCTGGTTTTCTTCCAAATTAGTAATTTTATTTTGCAATAATTTATTGGAAAGTTCTGTTTCTAGGAGAGAATAGCTTCCGGCTGAGCCACAGCATAGATGTGAGTCTCTAATCGCTACCAACTTATATCCAGCTTCTTGAAGCTTACTTTCAATATTGCCAATAATTTTTTGTCCATGCTGTAAAGTGCAGGGACTATGAAAAGCGACAGTTTTATTTTTAAGGTTACATGTATTTGCTTTGATTTCTGAGGTAATTTCTGAGAGATCTCTACAGCGTTCTGAGATGAAATTAGCCTTTTCAGTATAGGATTTATCAGCTTGCATGATAATGCTATATTGCTTTATAAAGCTGCTGCAACCACTTGAAGTTATTAGTAAATACTCATGGCTTTCCGATAGCTTTTGGTACCAGCTGTCGATGTTACTACATATTGTTTGTTTCGCCTGTTCGAGATCTGTTAAATGAAACGCTAATGCCCCACAACAGTTTGTTTGCGCTTCATCGAGCTGAATATTTGAATGTTGAAGCACTACAGATGCAGCGGCATTTATTTGCGGTGCAGCGGATGATTGTACACATCCCTTTATGGTCAACATTTTGCGTTTGGCAGATCGTAAAGGGGTTGATTTTGGAGTTTTAGGTCTAACCGGAATTTTTTTTGCCAAATTAGCAGGTAATAGTGGTCTAAAAACTTGGGCCAGTGCAAACATAGGCGCTACTAGTATTGGGTTTGAGAAAATTCTGATAATCAATCCGCGTTTTAGTTTATTAAATATTGGTCGTTCAATGGCTTCTTCCATATGTTTGCGCCCAATATCTACCAAACCACCAAATTCGACCCCTGAGGGGCATGTAGTTTCACAGGCTAGGCAAGTCAAACATCGGTCAAGATGCTTCAAACTTATATTGCTAGTAGTTTTTTCTTCAAAAAAGTCCTTTATCAAATAAATTCGTCCACGTGGCCCATCGAGTTCATCGCCCGTGAGTTGATAGGTTGGGCAGGTTGCATTACAAAACCCACAATGTACGCAATTACGCATAATTTCATTAACGCGCTGTCCATCTGGAGTTTGTAGAAATTCAGGTGTAAATGATGTTTGCATAAATTACTAAAACTCGGCATAGATTCTGCCTGGATTTAATATCCCTGCAGGGTCAAAAGCGTGTTTAAGTTTGCGATGAATGTTTATTGAAACTAGAGAGAGTGGATGAAAAATTTGTTGAGTAGTAATGCCACGAAATAAACATGCATGCCCACCCATGCGCTCTACTTCAAAGCGTATATCTTCTGCATTTGCCTCTGTCGCATACCAACGCAAAGCACCATCCCATTCTATTACACATGGCCCTGGTATATTAAGTGGAGCAGTACTGGGGGGTACTGAAATTCTCCAGAGCGGCAAATCAGTTAGAAAGAATTCATGTCCGTGTTCTTTGATGTTTGTCCAAAAGATGTCGTTCCAATCTATTAATTCACCGCCAATGTACTCTGTGCATGTTTCGATTGTAGATAATGAGCCTGATAAACGAATATAAAGATCCTTCCCATCGTAAAACGTTGCAGTAATAGGCATAGGGGTATTCGCCCACTCATTCATTTTTAGTATTGCATCGCTAGTATTTAAAGAAATAGCAATGGTATGTTCGCATGTTGGTTTGGGAATCAAACGCAAGGTAATAGACATCAAAATACCTAAGGTACCTAGCGCACCGCACATCAGTCGCGATATGTCATAACCAGCAACATTTTTCATTACTTTGCCACCAAATTGTAAGTATTCGCCTTTGCCGTTGATAATCTCCGCTCCTAAAATACAGTCACGGACAGCACCAGCACTTGTACGTCTGGGCCCAGATAGACCTGCTGCAACCATTCCACCTAGAGTAGCAGTAGATCCAAAATGAGGGGGCTCAAACGGTAGCATTTGTTTTTCACTATCAACAGCCTGTTCAATCTCAGTTAAAGAAGTCCCACTATGTGCAGTGATGAAGAGCTCAGAAGGTTCGTATTCGACAATTCCGGTGTGATTTAGCAATGAAAGGTGTTCACCTTGATTTTTTCTGCCATAGAAGTGCTTGGTTCCACCTGCCTCTATAAGTAAGGCATGACGATTGTGATACGCATCTTGTACGCGAGATGCAATTTCTGCCTTAATGTCAGTCATGGAAATGTATGCTGTACTTAAAAACGCGGGAGGTCTGCATGAGGCAAATTACCTTTATGTACGTGCATAGCTCCAAATTCAGCACAACGATGCAGGGTAGGAACAGCTTTTCCAGGATTTAACAATTCATTCTTATCAAAAGCTGCCTTGATCGCATAAAATGTATTAAGTTCAGCTTCATTAAATTGCACACACATTTGATTAAGTTTTTCTACACCAACACCATGTTCACCTGTAATTGTTCCACCTACTTCTACACATAGCTCAAGGATCTCACCGCCGAGTTTTTCTGCGCTCTCTAATTCACCATGTTTATTTGCATCATAGAGAATTATGGGATGTAGATTGCCATCGCCAGCATGAAAGACATTTGCAACACGTAGGCCATACTTTTTGGAAAGCTTAGTAATACTTTCTAAAACTTGTGCGAGATGTTTTCGTGGAATCGTTCCATCCATACAATAGTAATCTGGTGTCAACTTTCCTAGTGCAGGGAAAGAAGCTTTTCGTCCCATCCATAATTTTTCAGCCTCTTGTTCATCTTTGGCTAATCGAACTTCAAAAGCTTGATGATCATTAAATATTTTTTGCACAAACTTAACCTGTGAATTCAGTTCTTCCTCAAATCCATCAAGCTCACAAATTAGAATCGCAGCTGCGTTCAGGGGGTAGCCTGGGCTGCAAAATTGTTCAGTTGCTTGGATAGTTAAGTTATCCATCATTTCAAGTCCTGCGGGTATTATTCCATTCGAAATGATTCCAGCCACGGCATTACTCGCTTTTTGTATTTGATCAAAAGCAGCTAAAAGTACAATTCTTTTATGAGGGTGAGGAAGCAGCTTTACTGTGGCTTCTAAAGTAATACAAAGCATTCCTTCAGAACCAGTAAGAAGCGAGAGTAGATCAAAACCAGGTGAATCAAAGCATTTACTACCAAGCTCCAAAATTTCTCCATCAATCGTTAGTACTTTCAGTGCCAGAATATTGTGCACAGTCAGCCCATATTTTAAGCAATGAACACCACCAGAATTTTCAGCTATGTTACCGCCGATAGTGCATGCAATTTGCGAAGAAGGGTCTGGTGCATAGTAAAGACCATAAGGTTTCGCTGCCTCTGAGATTGCTAAATTTCTAACCCCAGGCTCGACTCTTGCAGTTCGATTGTTGGGATCAATTTCTATAATCTTATTGAGTTTAGCCAAATTCAATAGCACGCCCTCGGAGTGTGGTAGTGCACCACCCGATAGGCTTGTACCTGCACCACGCGCAACAATTGGCAACTTTAATTCTCTAC
>CAJHZF010000289.1_pt1 | contig 20689 bp, 15 predicted proteins | sample 9198891 | NCBI WGS metagenome assembly CAJHZF01 (sample SAMEA7708349, study PRJEB35096) | sediment metagenome | biome: marine neritic benthic zone biome [ENVO:01000025]; feature: sediment [ENVO:00002007]; material: shallow marine sediment [ENVO:03000034] sea grass bed [ENVO_01000059] ...
CGACCACTCCTTCCATTGCTGGTAACAACAAAATAAGGTGCACGTCAGGTAGACTTAGACTCTCATCAAGCAATTCTCTTGGCTGATAGGGCTTGAAAATAAAGTTTTTCAATCCGTGTTCCGCAGCCTTTCGCTTAAGCCATTCCTTTTGAGCGCCCTGGCCAATCCATACAAAAACGATTTGCTCATGTTTTCTTAAAAGTAGGGCTGCATTCAGTACCGTTTCAAACTCGTGCACACGCCCCATATTGCCGGAATAACCAACGACAAATTTATCATCTAGCGCCCACTCGCGCCGTAGCCTGTTGTCACCTCTAGAAACTGGTTTAATATTCCCATTACATTCCCAATTTTCGATAATCCTAATATGATCCTTAGACACGCCACGGTTTTGAATCATGGATGCCATTGAATCGCCCAACACTATATTCATACATGCTTGATGCAATGAAAAATCTCGCAGATTTTGTAATAAAGTTCCCCCAATTCCATTAACCACTCGAACGTCAAGTGCTTGTGCTACCTCAGGAAACACATCTTGCAACCAGTTGATTATTTGACCTTTTCGAAACTTTGCGACCCATGCAGCCAGTACAGAAATAAGAGGTGGGTCTGTTTTAGCAATGATGACGTCTCTAGGTTTAACGAGTCTCCATAGCTTCCAAGTAGCAGTAATGTAAAAAGTTAGATAGTCGACCAAGCGCCCTATCAACCTCTCACGACCATAATAAGAAGTCCAAGTTCTATGCACATGTACACCACGAATAAATTCGTACGATGGCAATGCCGTTCCACCAGTAGACCCATAGCGATTTGTAATAATGTGTATACACCAACCACGCTCTGCGAGATTGAAGCTGAGATCGCTGAGAATCTGTGCTGTAGCACTATAATCGGGATAAAAATAACGATTTATAAATATGACTTTCACCGCTGACATCCCTCTTACAACCTATCCTTGTCCATGTGCAGCTGTCCTTTGTCGTTGCCGTAAACCTTTGCTACGCCACTGAGGCAATCTATCAAAAGAATAGTGGCGTGCTAGAACTGCAAGACATCGAATACGCTCACTAAATGATAATGGTACTCGCCAAATTGCACGCCAGTATCCTTGCAAAAATTGGAACCTAGGATGTTTAGTTTTTTTCGGCGCCATCCGCTGTTGCCGATTAATACCTTGTTGGCGAGTAGCCTGCTCAGGATGAATTCTCCATGAAAATAAATGATCATCGACTTCATAAAAGCGACCCATAAGTGCAAGTTCCATTAGTAAGACCCTGTCCGACCCAAAGTAGAGTTGAAACCCTGGCGTTTTACGAATGGCCGCTGTTCGCATTAGTGCTAATGAGTTAACACATACATACGGTTTACTAAGCATGTCGGATAAACGTTTATGTGGACTTGTAGAATTAAGTCTATTAGCAGAATCATATGCAGCAAGCTGTAGAGTATTTCCTGCACTATCCTGTAAAGGTCCACCTTCATGATTAATGAGATCGATCAACTCATCTTCACTGTCAATGAATGCCGTGCGGCTGTGACAAAGTACGGTTGACGCATCACGGTCTAATACCGAAACACATTTCTCAAGATAATTCTCAGCATGAAGGTCGTCGTGAGAAGCCCACATAAAATATTCACCATTAGCACTAGCAAGCACCTTATTAAAATTTGCAGTGCCGCCAATATTCTCAGAATTGCACCAATATTTGATACGTGAATCCAACGCTGCATAACTGTTACATATATCTGATGTCATATCAGTAGAAGCATTGTCGGAGATGAGTAACTCAAAATTTTTGAAAGTCTGAGCGAGAAGACCTTCAAGTGTTGCTTTAATGTATTTCTCACCATTGTAAACAGGCATACCAATGGAAACTTTGGGTTTTCCAATTTTCATACTGCCACCCCTATACTTAGACCTGGCTCACAAGAGATAGATGTAAGCCAGGCGCCTGCTGGGTTGAAGTAACTATGCAAAAAGTTTGTTGCCATTAGTTTTTTAATCTTGTTTTGGTTCCCGCTTAAAAGAAAATTGCTTTTTTATAATGGCCCATCCACTCACTGTTTATGTCCGAGTTTTACTGACTACACTTGCCCAATACAGCCATCAACTTCATGGATTCGTAATCGGATACTTTCTCACCCTACAATTTTGACTGGGGTATTTCGGGTGGGTAAAGCCTGTATTTACTACACTAAAACCCTGTAACAACCCCCATAGTTTTGTTAGTTACACCGTTTATCTATTTTGATAGCAGCAGCATCTATAGCATCACAAATGCTCTTTGCCATGCGCTGAGGACTGTGAGCAGCAGCAAGGGTTTTTCCGTTTAAACCATATGCTTGTCTAGCTTCTGCGTCATCAATCAATTTTGTAATCGCATTTTTTACAGCTTCTGGAGATAGACTTTCGAGTATGATCCCCAAACCATGTTTCATGGTTAACCAACCCACCATCCCTTTTTGACATGCGATTATTGGTAAGCCTGCCAAACCAGCCTGCAGTAATACCCCACTCATTCCATCAAAGCCTCTATAGCCTAGCCAAACAACGTCGGCAGCTGCGAACACATCACGTTCACAATCATCATCTATAAAACCTGAAATCCATCGAAATCGGCGGTCGAGCGTCAAATCGCTAACTTTGTTTCCGTTGAGTAACAGTTGAGTCGTTTCATCTTTCACCTGGCCTGCAATTAACACCTCTGTATGTAAATGAGTTGTAACTTTATTAAGTCCACTTAATAACACATCGATGGCTTTGCGTTCGTCCAATGAACCATATACCAGTATCACAAAGGACTTTTCTTCTATAGTCAATCTTCGCCTAGCCTTCTCTTTTGTAGTACTTCCTCGCAATTGTGCGACATCGGGAATATATGTAACTTTGCTCTCACCTCTTGCTGCGATCTGTCTCAAGTAAGGCACGATTAGAGGATCGATTACCAATAAGCGCGCTAAACTTCTCATTCGCAAAAACCGATTAAAAATTAATTTTGCCAAACCATGACTATGAGTACGCGAGCTAGCAACTCCCATAGGATCGTGGTGAAAAGTTATGCCCATCAACATCCCAACCATACGTGTTTGACCAAAAGGTGATCCAAGTAACGCAATGGCCTTGTCGCATGAACTAAGCTCATTTACGTATACAAGATCAGGCTGCAAACCCAAAGAGGTGCAATGTTTATAGACTTGTTTAAATGCCCTGTGCTGGGATATTTGGAACCAAAATAAACGCAATCTTGATGTAGATCCAGATGGAAATTCCACTTGCGGCAATGTAGAAACTGTCAAAGCATCGCCAATTTCTTCTGCTACTAACTGGTAAGCAGGATGATTTAATGCCTCATCCGTAGTTATCAAATGTATTTTCCAACCTCGCTGCACTGCCTCCCGAAGAATGTTTCTAAGATATAATGCCATTCGATGCCCAGACGCACTGGGTTCGAGAACTAATAAGTTAAATCGATTACTTATAGACGGGTCTAGCCTAGATTTGGAATCCCAATCTAGTTCCGAAGATTTCACGAAAGAGTTTGTATCCAAAATCATATATAGCCAGCATCAAATATTTAAATTTTTTCTAATCAGATTGCCTGTAGACGCTCCTACAAGACCGCCCACAGTATTTAGTATTAGGTCTATCACACTTGAGATTCGACTCTCTAAAAATAATTGACCAAACTCGATGCTTAAACTTAACAACATAGAAAATACAACTGCTATCAACAAAGGAAGAGACTGTCGCCAGATTAGCGCAAGAAGTAATCCTAATGGTACAAATCCAACTAAATTTATTATCCAATCCCTTAAACTGTGTTGAATATTAGTATCGAAGAATGCATTGAACTCATCGATAACAGGTTGAATGCTGAGCTTATATTTCTCAGGCATTTCAAGAGGTATTTGCGAATAATTGAAATCAGATTCACCTACACGCACAACAAGACTTTGCAACTCACCCTTCCAGGGCCTTAGAAAGGTAAATTCATTGCCAAGAGCAAGTCGATAACGTGAGTCCCAATCTGATAATGCTTCTGATGGTAACTGAGTCATCATCTCCTGCTTGTCATTCACATGAACAATCAAATTTTGAGGACTGATGAGCACCCTTATCTTCTGAAAGGTATTGTCACTAAACACACCAGGTATGTGAAATTCTGGAACACCATTTTTACTAGTTTCTGGCGTACGCAGCCGAATGATGAGGTTATTGCCTGACTGCCCTAATGTAAAGTTGCGATTGAGATTATCAGCGGATAGCGTAAATATTCGAGCGGGTCCAGTTTGATATTGATCGTAGGATTGGGCCTCAAATTCCACTTCTAAAGAATTTCCCATTATTGCAGCATTGACCCAAACAGGTGTCATTTTTGTAAAAGCTATGCCCTGTTTCGCGAATGCCACACCACCTACTTCTGTTTGTGCAACATTATTATCATAGGATGTAAATAGAGACATCCAATTGAATGGATAAAAACCAACAATCCAATATCCAAAAACAGCTGGGAAAAGTATTAGTTTGGCGATTCGAGCAAACATAATATTGAGCAACACAAGAGTTCTTTAGACTGATAATTATTCGGCTAACTAAAAAAAACTCAAGATTCCCCTAGCATCAACGACACTGCAAAATGCATTAGAACACCCACCCACAAAATTAATTTTATAAGCTTGTTGAAATACCAGATGCTACTGAGCATGAATTTGTCATGTCAGACATTCGCGGCGGATCATACTCATCATTTGGAAACACTTTAGAACAATCCCAACTTGCCTTGATGTGGGTTCCTGCTCCTTTAAACGAGCAAATATCTAATTTACCTCCAGAAGCTCTTACTCGTTCATTCATACTGTGTAGCCCAAACCCTTTACAGTCTCGCATCGCGTCGGGCACTGAGAATCCTTGCCCGTTATCCCTAATACTTAGAATGAGATTAGATGATTCAATTTTTAGGATAATTTTGATGTGAGTTGCATTGGAATATTTTGCAGCGTTGTTACTCGCTTCTTGTAACACACGGAAAACTGCCACTTGTAGATCCTTACTTAATTGAGTCTTACCGAGATCTATTTTTTTTGATACACAAAGTGTTGGATGCAAGTCATCAAGCAGACGACAAAGCCAGTTTATCGATGCTTCGACTCCTAAATCGTCAAGAATTGCCGGACGTAAGTTCATGCTAATTCTCCGAACTTCCTCAAGGGCATTTCTTACTCCCGCGAAAGTACTCACAATTTTATCTAGCGCCTCTTCCTGTCGATTATCATGAAGATCATGCAAGGTTTGCTCAAGACCGAATTTGATAGTTGTTAGTATTTGCCCAATTCCATCATGTAACTCTGAGGCTACACGTTTTCTTTCTGCCTCTTGACCTTCCATAATTTGAGTCGCCAACCAATTTAAATGCTTTTCTGATTCCTTGAAACTTATTTCAGCAGCCTTATGCTCACTAACATCAGCAAGATGCCATATCACAATTTCTTTGCTGCTACTTTGTATTTCGTACTGACTCAACCTCGTGTATATGATGCTGCCATCTTTCCTTTTACCTTCACAATCTTGTACTAGTGGTTTGTTTTCTGAGCTCAAAGCTTGTTGAGGCTGCAGTAGTGAATTGAACTTCACGCCTAATAGTTCTTTGGTAGCAAAACCAAATATATCCGCAAAACGTCGGTTACAAACAATGATTTCACCATTTTCAGTTACACACATTCCCGTCAATGGGTTTTCAATTAAAAAATCAAAACCAACATCCAGAATTTTGTGCAAGGCTTCGCTGTTATTATGCATAGATATACTCATAAGCAAGTTACTACGCAGGACAAGGATTTATACAAACATATGTGCCATACATGATGCATTTTGCTAACTTGCTGCATAATCTGAAGAATAGTTATAGTTGTAATATTTGCCGTATCCACGACGACCACCAGCTGCGCCCATTCCGTTAAACACTACTCCTAGCACATTTACTCCGGTCTGGCGCAGGGTCTTAGTACTCCATGCCAGGTCATTCATAGAATGTGCGTTTTCTCTAACTACAAGTAGTGTTCCTGTAGCCAGCCGTCCAATTGCAGCTGCATCATTCACAGCCAATATTGGAGGTGAATCAACAATTACGTAATCAAAAAGCTCTGAAAGTTTCGTTAAGATTTCAGAAAACCCTTTTTCCTGAAGCAATTCCGAAGAATTTGGAGGTAAAATACCGGTTGATATGAAGGAGAGGTTCTCAATCTCAGTCTCGTGAATAACTTCATTTATATCTAAAATACCAGTAATGGCTTCAGACAAACCACCAACACGTTCGCAATCAAAACAGCGATGCAAACCTCCTCTTCGTAAGTCCGCATCAATAAGCAATAATCGCTTGTTATTATTTGCTAAAACTGCAGCAAGATTGACGCTAACAAAAGATTTTCCCACACCAGGGGTTGCCCCGGTAACGAGTAGAATATTATTTTGTGCTTCTTGGAATGAAAATTCCAACCATAAACGTAAACTCTTTAGACTCTCGATGGCAGGGTCTTGCGAATGGCTTACGGACAATACAGATCGGCGAGTGCCATTACGCTTACTGTCTTTCGAGTGTTTACGTTCAAAAGGACTATGAGGCACGATAGCGTAGACTGGTAATCCAAGCTGCTTCTCTACCGTGTCTGGATCATCTAGAAAATCACGCCGCAAAGCCTTTCTCAACAAAGATAATCCAATACCTAGCATCATACCTAAAGAAGGAAACACCACGAGAGCCAAAGTCTTACTTGGACCGACGGGATAAAGTGGCTCCTCAGCCCGATCAACAATGCGCACGCTACCAGAAGTTCCAGCCTCGATAATTCTTAGCTCCTGCACCCGTTTTTGCAAAAGCGTGTAGATTTCCCGGTTGACCTCAACATTCCTGGTAAGTTGGAGTATGTCGTGCTCAGTCTGTGGAAGTTGATTTATATTTTTCTCGAGCACTTTTTTACGCCTATATAAATCTGCTAATTCTCTATCTATTGCGATAACTTCCTGATGTTCAACCGTGAACAACTGCAGTGTCTCTTGGCGTTCACTTCTCAATCGATGGATTTCATTCTCCAGATTAACGCTCCTGTCAAGCATGGAACGAGTTTCAAGATCAAGATCAACAGATTCGTGTTTTAAACGATAATCTATCAGTGCTGCCTCAGCAGTTTTAACGCGCTGACGAATAACAGGCAATTGTTCTTCAATGACAGCCATTGCTCGCTTAATCTCACCAAGCTTACCTTTGGCATTTTGGCTGACGTAAATATCAATTGTATTATTGATAATGGCAGCAATCTTTTCAGGATCCGGGCCTTCCAAACTAATGCGCACCAACCCAGCACTGCTATCGGCCGCATCGCGACCACCAAGCGGGGTAATCGCAAGTGATCTACTAAGGTTAGCTACAACCATCTGGCGATGGTCGAGTGTTAAATGAAACCGTGTGCCAGGCCTTGCACTTATCGCAGATACCATCAGTTCATGAGGCTGTTCCGTTGGCAAAAACCCTTCAAGAAGCTTTCCCACATAACCTTGTCCTTTTTCAAACACATTTCCATCTGAATCCTCAAGTTCATAAGTATTATCGAGTCCTGTGACAAGCGTAAATTTTTTACCATTAAATTCATTAGGTACATTAAAGCTCAGTACATCAATATATTCTTCATCACGCGGATACTGACCCCAAGTTGAATCTGTCCATGGCTGTAAATCAATTCCGAAAGTATCTTGTAAACCTGTCGTTAAACCATCAATCCAATTAATGGCTCTTCCGATATAAGGTGCGGACTCAGGAATTACGCGTACATCAAGATCAAAATTATCTACCACTTCCCCAAGAATTTTGCGAGATTTAACAAGCGCAATCTCAGTGCTAATAGTGGAGTCCTCAAAATTTCCAGAAAGGTTGGAAGAATCACTACCAAGCGCTTTAGCTCCAGCTGACTGTTCAACTTTCAACAATGCATCACTGCGATATATAGGTTCTGCAAGCAATAAATAAATTAGACCAGCCAGAGAAAACAGCGAGACGGCTGAAACTATTATCCATCGAGATGCCAATAAAATGCTTAAAAACTCATTAAGTGTCATCCCCTGTAAATCAGAATCGGGACTTACAGGTTGTTGGGGGTACCTGCTGTAGTCCATTGAGCGTACATCCGCTACCTCAACCCGTGAATGATCCATTAGGTTGCTCCTAGACTCTTATTACTGGATTGTTCTTGAATAAAATCTCACCTTAATACAGAGAAAAGACTAAGGCCCAACAACAGTGGATTGTCTTAATACTGTTGTGGTTGGCAAGATCTGATTTATCACTCTATTCCATCGAGTGACTCCAGCCGCCCCAACGAATACGACATCACGCGCTAATAACTCAAAATTTTCCGCTAATATCAACTTCGCAGGAGACTTTGCATCAAGGTGATAGATTTCCGTATCTCCTGGCTCACCTCGAATAACAAATATTCGACCTGGGTTGGAAGTAAAATTGTCGACGCCGCCGGCATCACCAATTGCCTTAGCCAATGTCATCCTGCCGTCTTGCATAGGCATGGTCTGTGGACGACCAACTTCGCCCAACACGTACACTACAGATTGCTCTTTGTGGGGAACATGCACAATATCCCCACCCTGAATAACCATGTTGCTTGCGAGATTAGCGTGTTGCAAGATTTCAAGAAGATCTATACGAAATACCTTATCCTTGCGCGTTAAAGTCACATTACCCATATCAGAGTCCATAGTCATTTGACCGGCTTGGGCAATTGCATCAATAATCGTAATTGGTGTGTCGTCTAACGGGATTGGGCCCGGGTTCTCAACTTCACCAATTACGTAGCATTTCTGACTTCGAAATGCAGCCACGCGAACCTCAAGTTGAGGTTTGGTGACATATCGTTTGATCAGCTGTGTAAGAAGCTCACGAACCTCACTTGTAGTCTTGTTGGCAACTGCTACAACACCGGCATATGGATAAAAGATCGTACCATCCTCACGAACTAGGTGACCCGCTTGTTCCGCACTACGAAATTCTCCAGCAGGGATTGTCAACTCAGGATGATTCCATACTGTAATATTTAGGATATCTCCTCGTTTTATCTTATAAATATATTCTTCAGAATTTAGGTTATTACTTATGGCGTGATTCACAGCAGCTGTACGCTGCTGCTTGAATTCTTGCGACTGGTCCACAACAACTTTCGGTGTAATTTCAACGAACCTTATGCCTGGAGCACCCGATGACTCCGAGAGTTTATGACCGGGTGCGATAGCACAACCAGCAAATACAATTACTAGAATAAGCATAGGAAGATTTTTGTACATAAACCGCACCCTAACATTAGTTGTTCTTTTTTATTAAGATCGAGTCACAAATCAGGAGTTGCATAATGCTTAGCTCATTATTCTTCTCACTGCCGGAGTATGCCCAAGCTTTTTGTAATCTAGGCTAAACTCCCCGTACCATGCACTTAAAAATACACAGCGTCGAAGTTATGACTTAAGGTAAAACCCTACTTCAATACTAAGGTGCATGGTAGGGATTAATGTGCCTGAATATGGGAGATTTGTGCTTTATTACTAATATAGTAAAGAGCATTTTAATATTCCATTAAATTACGTATTTAAAAACCAGGTTTAGTGATTCTATAAAGCCTATGAGTACTAAATACTAAGCAACTGCTCGCAGCCTTTTAGATTGAATTTTCTGATACTCAGATGGACACATGCCTGTATATCGACGAAACATGCGCCCAAAATAAGATGGGTCCTGATAACCAACCTCGAAACTTACTGCCTTTATTGTTGCAGAAGTGTCACTAAGTAAATCCATTGCTCGTCCAATACGTACTTGACTTACGAATTCGCTGAAACTTTTGCCACATTCTTGGCGAAACTTTCTACTGAAGTGAGAACGACTCATTCCACAAAAACTTGCAACATCACTAACTCGAATCTTTTGATCAAGATTGGATTCAACATAGCGGCGTGATTTAAGCACAACTTTGGAATTTCGGCTTGTTTCTAGTAGAAATGATATATCGTTGGCTGGTAGTCCTGATCGAACTAGAGAACCAAATCTAAGTTGTAAGTCTTCTACTGAACATGGTTTAACCACATAGTCCCAAACTCTCGCTCTCAATGCCCAAACGGCAAGCATGGCTGAGTTGCTATTCGTAATCATCACTACAGGAATACTAGGATGTTTAGTTTTGCTCTCACTGAATGCGAGAAGATCACTGCTTTCAGGATAGTCATATTCAAAACACATAGCTATCGGCTGAATCTCATCCAGTAAATCATCAATTTGTGCAACACTCTGAATTCGATGAATATGATAGGTTTGGGCATTAAATGCAGAAACCAAATCACTGCCCATCTCTGTCAAGTCCACCCATACAACGTGAGGTATATCTATTTTTCTTTCCTTCATTATACTGGGCTGTTATCTCCCTCTCATAAATTGTGCACCATAATTACTATGGTCTCCCGAACAGTTATAAACCTGCTCGCTCTTTAAATTAAGAATATACGTAAACTTAAATTACTAACCTTAAACTGTTAGTAATTAGCAAAATTAATTTATAAAAATACAAAAATGTATAATAAATACACTTCTACAAGACTTTATAAAAATAAAATGTTTCGTAAGTAGCTTAACTATATTTGTAGGGACTTATTTGTAAGGACTCTAGTATTGAAAAACTCAATTTCTATATAGCATCTAGATAGCATCTAGATTCTTATTATTATTACAAGACACGGAGCCAATACACTCTACATCACCCAACCATTTCAACATTTTATTATTTTTAAAGCATAAAATTAATAACTATATTTATCCTGCGCAGTGTGTAAAACAATCTTAAATCAATAATATACATATGAACATATTCAATACTTTAAATTGCAACCTTCGTCTCAAAAAATCTTAATTGAATTAATATTTTCATTAAAATTAGTTTGTTACTATATCATTTAAAACATAATAGTCATGTTAAGGTATTTTTATTAGAATAATTAGTTCGTTACATGATCATTTAAATCTTAATTGTCGCATTTAAATAATCATTAGGAAGAATTGCTTACTTAAGTAAGGTTTTAGAAACTTGATAATTAATTATGTATACAAAGAACTTTTTCATTAGACATGAAATAGATTTCTATTTATGACCCCTGAAAATTAAAGCATTTAAATTAAATATTCTCGCTATACCTTCAAAGGTACTGTGCGAATAATGAAAAATTTCACAGCACGCCTCATTGAAGCGCTATAGAATTAATAAATTAGGCAAAATGAACTCTTGTGATGATTAATTTTTCCGACTCATCACATACAACCATGGCCTAACTAATCCAATCTACTCTCAGATTGCATGTTACAGAGGCGATAGACGAGGCTTTTTGATATTTAAATTCTCATACATGACTATAGTTGCAAAAAATCTCATTTGCACTAACTCCCAGCATTTTTGAGATTTAATTCAATATTCAATTTTTTTAGAGTGTTATCAACTACTTTCTTGGTTTATTAAATTTGTATCCCAGCTGACAAAATATGCCTGACACTGGGCCCACTCAAATCAGATACTGATTTAAGACTTCATTGATACCAATTCTAGAATAAAATTTGAGCAGTAATTTCTATATTTATCGTGAGCTGAATTAAATCTTTCTTATCTTAATAGCAAAACTAAGCAATATGAATCATGGATTGAAAGTATATAACTTCTCTTAGTTAAAAGTGCTGTTTGTCAATAGTCCATTTTCAAAAGCATAGGCAGTCAATGCAGGACCACTATGCAAATCAAGCTTTCGCATCAGATTAGACCGATGTTTTTCTACAGTTTTTATACTAACCGTGAGGTACTCTGCAATTTCCCTGTTCTTGTTCCCTTCAGCAATCAACTTCAATACCTCTTTTTCTCGGGTAGTCAATTCTCCAAGACCATTAATTGATACAGTGTTAGATGATCCAGCAAGATAACCATTCACCACTTTATAAGAGATTTCCGAACTTAGATACATTCTATCCTTAAGTGTGTTGGTAATCGCGTTCATAAGCTCTGTACTTGAATCGTCTTTTAAAACATAACCATCTGCACCCGCTTCAAGTGCGGCACGAATGTATTCCTCAGATTTATGTATCGTTAGAACAATAACTTTTGTCTTTGGGTGCCGACTCTTGATTTTGCGAATACTATCCGTACCGTTTGTCATAGGCATTGTAATATCAATCAATACAAGCCGAGGATTATGAATATTGGCGGCATGCACAGCCTCCTTCCCATTTGCTGCTTCAGCTACAACCTGTAAATCCTCTCGTGCAGAAAGCAATGCTCTTAGGCCTTCGCGTAGAATAGTATGGTCTTCTGCGATGATAACTTTATGTTTCTCCATAATTTCTCACCTTAAATATTGTATATATGCACACGGCTATAATTTTAAATGCCTATTAGGAAGCAATTTATTAAAAGATCAAAAGATTAATACATTCAAACCTTGTAATATTTTTATTATGGACTCTAAACGCTAAACACTCATAATCGGTGCTTTATATAGCTACTGTTCAAGAACTCGATTGATCTTATAGTAATTGACAAACACAAGTTTGTTACGCGCTATGTAATATATTTTCTGTGCGCAAAGGTTTAACACGCTTAATATTGACATTATTAACATACACCGATATCCAGTTACTCAGGAATTCATCTGCTTAACACGATTAAGTTTATCAGTAACAAACTTACAGTTTCTGTAATTACGTCCTGAATCTACCTTGCATCTCCGCAAGTTTCAATTGCACCGCACATATAGTTCAGGTCTTTACCCCCATCTAGTTGGGGTCTACACCCACTCTTCTATGCATGGCCATCCCATTTAACTTGTGACTAAGGTGTTGCAAGTAAGCTCTGTCATATCTCGAATTTTTAATCACAAACTTAATAGAGCATTAACAAAGGGTAAAGATACTAAATGCTGTACCCAGAGTTAACAATTAAAGGCAGAAAATAATGAGGGATAAAAAATGGTAATGAGTGGATTTCAATTGATTCTTTATGGGTTGTCTGCATTCTTCGCTACATCTGTATTAATCCATCTCTTAAGGCAGCCAGCTATGTTACTTGGGCTAGTGGACCGTCCAGATCTTCGCAAACACCACAAGGGAGCAGTACCGCTAAGCGGAGGGCCAGCAATGGTTTGTGTTTTTTGTATTTTGGCACTGGTCTTTGGACTGCCGCCAGGCAATTACCATGGTCTGCTCGCTGGAAGTCTTATTCTCGCATTTCTAGGAAGTTTGGATGACCTGCGAGGACTTTCAACGAACTTGCGTTTTATGATTCAAGCTATTGTAGTGTTGACATGTATGGGTCTTTGGGGAAATACAGAATTAATCAGTTTGGGAAACTTGCTTGGTACAGGCTCACTTGATCTTGGTATTATAGCTGTACCATTTACTGTTTTCTGCGTGGTAGGTGTAATTAACGCTTTTAACTTATCTGATGGAATAGATGGGTTAGCAGGTGGCCTTGCATTGATTGCTCTAATTAGCTTTGGTATTGCAGCTATTGTTGCGGTTGGAGCAATTGAAGCCGATATTATGTTACTAGCACTCTTAGCAGGTGCATGCCTTGGTTTCCTATTATTTAACTTACGTACACCATGGCGGGCACGTGCAAGCGTGTTCATGGGTGATTCAGGCAGCCTGTTTCTCGGCTTTGCACTATGCTGGTTTGCAGTAAAATTCAGCCAAGGTTCTGGGCAACCTATAACTCCTGTAACTGCAGTATGGATTATGGCCCTACCTATCGTAGATACAATCAACGTGTTTTTGAATCGTCTATTGAGAGGAGATGGACCATTTACTGCTGGACGTGATCATTTACATCACATTCTACTAGATTCTGGTTTCTCTACCAGTTGGACCGTAATTACACTTCTATCAGCAAGTGCTGTGATGAGCACGGGCGCACTCATAGCACAATGGGGAGGGATATCAGAAGCTTTTATGTTTTCTTCATTTATTGTGTTATCAATTTTCTATTTTATGGGGCTTAGACGCTGGCGTTCTCGACTCACAGTCCAAACTGAGGCAAACACTAGTAACGATTAGCCGCAACTAATAATATAAGATTTTTAGACATGACTATTAATTTGGGGCCATTAAGGTCACAACACAAAGTTTTTAATATGAGAAAAAAAGTCGCACTAATCACGGGCGTAACCGGTCAGGATGGATCCTACCTTGCAGAACTATTATTGAATAAAGGCTACGAAGTCCATGGCCTTAAGCGACGCTCATCATCGTTTAACACAGATCGGATTGATCACTTGTATCAAGACCCACATGAACAGAAGCTAGATTTTATTCTTCATTATGGTGACATGACAGATTCAACGAATTTGATTCGTGTAATTCAAGAAGTTCAACCAGATGAGATATATAACCTAGCTGCTCAAAGTCATGTTGCAGTCTCATTCGAGAGTGCCGAATATACAGCCAACGCTGACGGTATAGGAACGCTTCGAATTTTGGAAGCGATACGAATCTTGGGGTTGAATGACTGCACAAAATTTTATCAGGCATCAACTTCTGAACTCTTTGGAAAAGTTCAGGAAACTCCACAGTCTGAAGCAACTCCTTTTTACCCAAGGTCACCTTACGCTGCAGCAAAACTGTATGCCTATTGGATTACAGTAAACTATCGAGAAGCATACGGCATGTATGCTTGCAATGGGATACTTTTTAATCATGAATCACCCGTACGTGGAGAAACATTTGTAACGCGCAAAATTACTCGAGGACTCGCACGCATCAAGTTAGGATTACAAGATCAATTGTATTTAGGTAATCTAAATGCAAAACGAGACTGGGGACATGCAAGAGACTATGTCGATGCACAGTGGCGTGTCCTTCAACAAACTGAAGCAAAGGATTATATAATCGCCACAGGGACTCAGTATTCCGTACGCCAGTTTGTTGAATTAGCGGCAAAACAACTTGAAATTAACTTACGTTGGGAGGATGAAGGACTTAACGAAAAAGGATACGACAATTCTACTGGTCGATGTATTGTAGCTGTTGACCCACGCTACTTTCGGCCTACTGAAGTAGAAACTCTCCTTGGTGATGCTAGCAAAGCAAGAAATGAACTTGGGTGGACACCTAAGACTTCATTCGAAACGCTTACGAAAGAAATGGTCGAAGAGGATTTCGAGCTTGCCAAGCGGGATACATTATGTACAGAACATGGTTTCAAAACATATGATTATTGTGAATAACCATCGTGAATGAAGATACCCTAATTTATATTGCAGGACACACGGGCCTTGTTGGATCTGCAATTCTACGAAATCTCGAATCTGTCGGACATCAACAAATTGTGACCCGCACCAGAAAAGAGCTCGACCTTACACACCGCGAAGCAGTAGACCAATTCTTTAACGAGATTCATCCTGAAATTGTATTTCTAGCAGCAGCGCATGTCGGCGGAATTAAGGCCAACGACACCTACCCTGCTGACTTTATTCATAACAATCTCGTAATTCAAACAAATATTATTGATGCTGCGTACAAAGCAGGTGTCTCCAAGCTGATATTTCTAGGATCTTCATGCATTTATCCTAGGCTTGCACCCCAACCAATTACTGAGGATGCTTTGTTAACTGGCCCATTGGAATCTACCAACGAATGGTATGCCATCGCAAAAATTGCTGGAATCAAAATGTGTCAGGCATATCGTAAGCAGTATGGTTTTAATGCGATCGCATTAATGCCTACCAATTTATACGGGCCGGGTGATAATTTCGACTTGGAGACCAGCCATGTCTTACCTGCATTGATAAGACGTTTTCATGAAGCTAAGCAAAGACAACAACCCTTTGTCCGTCTTTGGGGAACCGGGACACCTCGCCGTGAATTTCTACATGTAGATGATATGGCTGATGCCGCTGTCTACCTCATGAAAAATTATAACTCGGGTCAAATCGTCAACGTGGGTGTTGGTGAAGATATCACGATTAGTGAATTAGCATCATTAATTAAGAGGGTGACAGATTATCAAGGGAATATCGAATATGATTCTAACAAACCTGATGGGACTCCTAGGAAGCTACTTGATATTAGCCGACTACGTACCACGGGCTGGCAAGCTCGCATCCCGCTGCACGAAGGTGTTGAGTCTACTTATCACTGGTACCTCTCTAATATTCGAGAAAACTTGAAATCTAGTTGGCACCATCGGGAGGGGGAGCAAAATTTTACCACCAAACAACAACTAATGTAGCCATTTGATAATGCCTTCTGACACCAAATTTGATTTTGATCTAAACCTGTCTAATGCAGAAACCAGAAACACCAACCACCAAATGGATATTAAAGTTGATCTTTCGCAATACAATAATGAGTTTGGAAGCATAAATAAAATTAAGCGAGCCGTATGGAACATTGTATGGTTATTACTGTTTCGTCCAAGCCCACGAATTGCATTGGGGTTTGCTTGGCGGAGGTTTCTACTTCGATTGTTTGGCGCTCAAATTGGTCTTGGGGTTAATGTTCATGCATCTTGCCGTATCTGGGCACCATGGAACCTTTATATGGATGACCATAGTTGTCTCAGCCATCATGTAGATTGTTACTGTGTGGATAAAATAATTATTGGCGCAAATGTTACTGTGAGCCAATATAGTTTCTTGTGCACAGCGGGACATGATATTAAAAGTAATAATATGCGTTTGACGACATCTCCAATACGCATAGAGTGTGGTGCGTGGATATGCGCAGATGTATTTCTTAGCCCGGGTGTTGTTGTTGGTCAAGGGGCTGTTGCAGCCGCACGTTCAGTCGTGGTTAATAATATTGACTCTTGGACTGTAGTAGGCGGCAATCCTGCAAAGTATCTTAAAAATCGCTCATTGGATAATTGAGTAACAAATAATAATAATAAAGCTAATGGGAATGTCGCGTCCTAACTTTGAAATTTTGATCATGCAGTAATCTTATTCAGAAAACTTTCAATACAATCTCGGTAGCACCAATAATAAGAACAAGGAAGGAATACCTCACAATGTCTGTATCCATACTAATTCTGACACTCAATGAAGAGCGTAACATTGACGCGTGCCTTAAGTCTGTATCATGGAGCGATGATGTCGTTGTTCTTGATTCATATAGCACAGATGACACATTGAACATCGCCAAAAATCATAGCGCTCGTATCTATCAAAGGCAGTTCGATAACTGGTCAAGCCATCAGAATTGGGCAATTCAGAATATAGATTTCAAATATGATTGGGTTTACTACTCAGATGCAGATGAAATCATTACAGATGACCTAAGAGAGGAGTTAATCAAGGTATCAAAACAACCTCAGCCAGGCAACGTAGCCTATCGCCTACGTTACCGCAATTACTTCATGGGCCGATGGATCCGCCACGCTTCAATGTATCCAGTATGGGTATTAAGATTTTTCCGCCCAGATTGTATTCAATGGCAACGTAGCGTTAACCCTGTACCAATAGTTAACGGTCATGTCGGCAAGTTAAAGTCTCATTTTCAACACTATAGTTTCAATAAAGGTTTTGATGCATGGATGCAAAAACACAATAACTATTCATCACAGGAAGCGGTGGAATCAATTGAATCTTTGAAGCGAGATACCCCAGTTTTGAAAGCTGTGCTGACGGCACGAGAACCAGCCCGAAGACGCATAGCTTTAAAGGAGCTTTCATTCCGCCTCCCATTCAGACCGTTTTTGCGCTTTATATATATGTACGTATGGCGGCGTGGCTTCATGGATGGATTTCCTGGCTTAACTTACTGTCGCTTATTAGCAATCTATGAGTACATGATTGTGCTAAAGATTGCTGAAATAAAACGTCGAGAAAAAGGCTTACCCATATGACATATCTAAATAAATTACACTTTGACACAGCTCATACAGCTGATCTTCAGGAGCAAAACTAATGTGTAACCGCCTAACTTTACCCATATCATCAGCTGCTAATAAATTAGCAACCTACATCCGGTACTACACTATTATCCCAATTGTTATCACAATATTTGCAGTCAATGTGTTTGCAACTCGTACACACGCTTCAGAAACATCAGCAAAGACTTTTCAAATTTATGATGCCACCCTATTTGAAGGAAAGCCTAACTTGCAACAACATGGACTTAAACCCATTCCATTTGTATATGCTGGAGCACTATGGCCAGATGATGCCGTAAAATCAGAACCTAATGAACCACAAATCCGTAAGATTGCATCTAGGTTCAATCCAAATGAGTTAGTTGTCTTCAACATTGAACATTGGATATTAGATGACCGCGTTAACGAGAACGAAGCTGCCGCTAACATTGAAAAACTGAAGAAGATCGCTGATATATTCCACGATGAAGCTCCAGGCGTTAAAATGGGTTACTACACGTTGTTGCCTAAACGCAATTATTGGGATCCAGTGAAAGCTGAACCAGAAGCGATTGCAAAGTGGAAAGCACTCAACAAAAAACTTTCATCAATCGGTGACCGTGTGGATGCTATTTTCCCATCTTTATATACTTTCTATGGGTGCATTGATGATCAGGATTACATGAAACATTGGGCAAAATATGCAAGTGCAAACATCGCTGAGGCAAAGCAATACGGAAAGCCTGTTTATCCTGTTTTGTGGTTTCAATACCACGATAGCAATGAATTGCTTGCAGGGAGGCATATTGATAGTCGGTTCTGGTTACATCAGTTACAAACTGTCTTAGATGAAGGGGCAGATGGTGTTGTGATTTGGGGAGGGTATCAGAGTTCGTGGGACCCTAAATCATCATGGTGGCAAGCAACCTTGAAGTTTATTTCTAACCATAACCTCATCAAGTCCGATTAGTTCCTTTTTAATTCAATTTTTTTAGTCAAGAACTAGTTCTTGTTAATGCTGCTTTAGTGGTAATAATAGGGTTTAGCTCTATAGAATTAGGTTACCTCTTTACAGCATGATGAATTGCTGACTCCATGCCATTGACCATATTAGCAAGGGTGAAGTCATTTGCTACAGCACTCCTAGCTGCTTCGCTCATATTTGAGCGTAACCTTTTATCATTCAATATACGATGTAGCATTAAAGCTAAGTCATCTGCATCACCAGCAGAGTATAACAAGCCATTGACTCCATCTTGAAGAGCTTCAATTTCTGGATTTTGCGCATCAATATCATCACTGGTAATAACCGGTAAGCCGTACCCAAATGCATGTAACAACGATAAGCCAATGTTAGCGGGATAACAGAATACATCGCTACTTAGAAACCATGGGGCAAGATTCTCCTCATCGTATATAGCTCCCAGAAAAATAACATGTTTGTTAACACCCAGCTGTTTAGCAAGTGCTTGAAGCTTATCTCGTTCTTGACCTCCCTTACCTATTATTATTATTTTGAGTTTTGGAAATGTATTAGTCAGTTTAAGCGTGGCTCGAACTAACAGATCCAAGCGATTTGCTGGATCAAGACGAGAAACGAAAAGAATATTTGGCCCATGTTCTAAAGCATGTTCATGACGAAATGCACTAAGCATTTTTGGGTTACTAAGCCACAACTTTTGTGAAGCTTCAATTGGGTATTGATCTAAACTATTTAGCGCCACGTATACGCGACTAGGATTAAGCCCCGCCTGAATATAGTTTTGGGCTGTACGTTTATTGTAAAACAACACTGCATCAGAAAACCTCGCTGATTTTAAGCGCAACCAGCGACGCCAGTAGGAATCTCGTTTAGAATAACCGTGACCCCAAAGAACAGTTCCAATACCTTTTAATCGCGCTCGTAACAACGCTGGAATTAAACTTGCATAGTGTAAATCCCAGGAAAGTAGTAAAACATCATTTGAACTTTCGCCAGCATTTCGCCATTGTGCGCTATGCCATAAAACAGGATGATGCAAAAGATGAACACGGCGAATAGGTACATGTTCCGCATCGAAACCTTGTGGCAAAACATTGGGAATACCATCGGCATCGCCATAAACTAATCTAGTTCTAAGCCCGGATCGACAACTCAATTCACGGTAAACCGGAACCCTATATGCAGGTAGACTAGGTTGAGTAAGCACGACATGAACTGGAGAAGTAGGATCGTTTTTAACCATGACATTATTTCACTTAGTGTCGTTCAATTTACTTAACACTTGTCCTTAACATTTTGGACAGCTTTACTAAAAAAATCTAGAATATAATCGCAAGTACAAGGCGTTTATATGTAAATTAATATGCAATGGATTGATACTGAAGTCTAGAAAATTATTTATTATTACAAGCTTTCTAATTCTGACCACCTTTCCATTGCACGATCTAATTCTTGTTGCGCAGTAGACATTTGTTCTAGTACTTTAGAGGTTTTTTCATAGGGAAGATTATAAAAATCAGGCCTCTCAACACGCTCAGTAAGACTTGCTATATATTTTTCTAACTCATCTATTCTTGCAGGCAGCTCATCTAATTCACGTTGTAACTTGTAACTCAGTTTTTTTGACTTATTATCTCCAACACTATCTTTTGAGTCTTTTGCTTCCTCTTTTGCTTCCTCCTTTGCGCCTGCTCCTTTGTGTAAATCTGTTTCTAAAAGCCCTCTGCCACGTTTTGCCCAATCCTTATAGCCGCCAATATATTCTTGCAAGCCACC
>CAJHZF010000171.1_pt1 | contig 20668 bp, 21 predicted proteins | sample 9198891 | NCBI WGS metagenome assembly CAJHZF01 (sample SAMEA7708349, study PRJEB35096) | sediment metagenome | biome: marine neritic benthic zone biome [ENVO:01000025]; feature: sediment [ENVO:00002007]; material: shallow marine sediment [ENVO:03000034] sea grass bed [ENVO_01000059] ...
TCTAACACCGCCCGATTTTCATGCGGTACAGTGACGAGCTTGGCGACTGCCAAGGAATGCGCAGTCAAGGTGCCTGTTTTGTCAAAGGCCACACCCTTCAGTCGAGCAAGATATTCAAATACCCCGCCTTCGCGCAATATAATCCCATGTTGTGCCGCTTGGCCCAGGCCGATGGCCGTGGCCAATGGAGCCGCCAAGCCAAGAGCACAGGGACATGCGACGACCAACACCGCCATGCCGGACAGTAATGCCTGCTCGAATGAGGTGTGTTGACTCCAATAATAGACCGTGCCGATTCCAAGCATGAGCACTGCGAATACAAATACGGCGGACACCCGATCCACCAGCCTTCCCACCAGAGTTTTATGTGCCAAAGTCTGTCTAATTTGACGACTGATACGTACCCAATAGGTATCCTGACCTGAGACTGTGGTGCGGATCAGCAATTGCCCGTGGCGATTGACACTGCCAGCATAGACTGCTGAGCCAGGTTGTTTTTCAATATTGGTGCTTTGGCCGGTTAGAATTTCTTCATTGCAACTGGAGTGTCCCTCGACCACCACACCGTCTACCGGAATGCGTTCGCCTGGTGGTACCCGCACCAGGGTATTGGCAGCGATGGCAACGATAGGCTGTTCACGTTCTTGATGATTCTCGATTACCGTCGCGATTGCACGTTCAGCCTCTAGCAGGGGCATTAAACTGCGTGTGGTGCGCACGCGGGCCTGTGCCTCTAGGTAGCGCCCAACCGTAAACAACACCACGACCATCGTCGCGGTATCAAAATAAACGACCTCACCACCCGTCAAGATCTGCAACACGGAGTAGCCGTAAGCCCCTAAAGTGCCCACACTTACCAATGTATCGGCGTTGGCTTGACCTTGCCTAGCTGCCTCCCAGGCACCGCGAATAAATGGCCCACCCACAAAGAACACCACAGGCGTAGCGAGTATCCATAGCAGAATATGGATCCCTTGTAATAATGAAGCGCTCAGGGTACTTACCGACTCAGAGTACAACATCAAGCTAAACAGCATGATATTCATCGCCAGAAAAGCGCCAATGCCCAATCGAATCAGCAGCCATGCCGCGACGGGTTCTTCGCGGCTACCGTGCTTGACCAAATAGGCCAGGCAACAGCCATAACAACAAAACACTTGTACCTCGCCATTGACCTCGCGTCGTTGAACATAGCTGCGCACCGGTAGCTGACAATGCGTACACAATGCGGAGTTGTCTGTCATAGAGGATGGGTATGCAGCGCCAGAGGCAATGCACCGCGCGTAATCGTAATAATGCCAAGTAATAAAATAAATGCCCCACAGATGCGCAGGCCATAAAGCCGCCAACTGGCTTCTAACCAGTTGCTGCTATGTTCCCTACCTAATTGGACCAAGGGGACGGTTTGCACTTGTGCAACTTGCGTCCGATTCTGAAATATTGCACCTACACCTCCCATCGCCAACATTGCTGCCAAGGTGCCCAGTCCAAACACCGCCATGGTGAGTATGCCGGGTAGAGTTCCACCACTTGCCGCAGCCTGTGCAGCAAAGGCATATACCAGGGGACAGGGCAAAAAGCCATTTAGTACCCCAAATGCCAATGGCGCAAGTGGACTTGGGTGTTTGAGCAGATCACGCAATGCCTGGGAAAGAATTTGGCTGCCCAAGCCGTTGAGTGCATGCTGTTTGCTTGTGGCGAAACCAAAGAATTGCATTCCCACCAAAATCATCAATGCACCGGAAACAGTTGCCAATACCCGTTGGGCAATCACCAACGGTGTGCCTTCCCAGCTATGCATAAACTGCATTCCGAGATAACCAACCAGGCCGCCGATAAAACAATATGTGGTGACCCTGCCAAGGTTATATATAAGGTGTCGTCGTAGTGTGGCGGTTGGTCCGCGCGCATCCGGGCCCATGGCACAAGCAAAGCCCCCACACATACCTATGCAGTGTAGACTGCCAGCCACACCGGCGATAAAGATCAACAAGTAGGGTGTAAAGTAAGCCATTCTGGATCAAGTATCGTAGCCTGGTTGAAGCGTAGCGTAACCCGTGATTACAGCGTCATATTCGTGACTTCAATTGCATTTGCTGTGGACATGCGCAATTTATTTGATTGCCAGGCTTTATTAGAAACTACTTTGAGAGCATCAGGTAAAACACCCACAAAAAGAAGCCAACCGTGGAGACGATAAAGATTCCAAAGCCTATGCTTTCATTCATGGTCATGCAGGCCTCCTTTAAGGTAACTGTATGGCAGGGAGCATTTGTCCAAATATATTCAGACTAAGTTCACTGACAAGGAACAGCACGTTGAGTGCTGCCAGTAGCAATAAGATTCGTTCGGCCATGATTACCTCCTTAATAACTCAGCCCGGGGCCCAAGCCCCCCCAGTACGTGAAACCGTAGTACAGTGCCCACACAAACATCACTATATAAACAATAATCAGCCAGACGTTGATGCGCCCATGGCGCGCCTCGATATGACCATCACCATACTTTTCGGTCTGTTGATGATGGGGCAGTGTTTTATTCTGCTCTGAAGAATTCTTATCTGGATTCTGGCTCATCGTCTGCTACCTCTGCGCGGTAAGCGCGATATTTGATTTCTTCGACATTGTTAAACATTCCTGATAATACGGCCCAAATAAATACACACACCGCACCCAGGCACATGAATACCGCCACCAAAAATTGTAAAAAGGTGAGTTCAATCATTACTCGCTCCGATGGTTTGTTGGATCGACGTGTCAGCTTCGGTGATGTTCAATTCGCTAGCCTGCACTGCTGGGACTATTTCGATGCCATGTTTGCTGGCCCAAGCCTCACCGGCGTAATAAGAAAAATCACCGTCTTCGGCGTCACCCATTGGTTGATAGGCATAGTGTGACTCGGTGGCCTTGAGTGTCGGATTATTCAAGGCCGCACGGTCGGCATTAGAAATTTTCAGCGGCTTGCCAGTAAGTGGGTCCTTAAATGCTGACAATGAGAGTACGTAATACGACAAAGCCCAACGATCTTCTTCGGATTGCGTATCCGCATAAGACGGCATGGGTGTTCCACTTAAACCGTTGCTCATGGTGCGATAGATATCCTTGACCGAAGGGCCGGATTTGAATTGGCCAGTAGTAAGGTCCGCCGGTCGAATTGGATAACCGAAGTCGTCTTCGAGTTCGGCCGCCTTCTCACCATCGCCCTTGCCGGTATCACCATGACATTCCCAGCATTTGGCCTGTTGCCAGACATCTTTTCCATGCGCCACGATCTCAGCCGAGGGTGCCGGTGCCTCACCGATATATATCGGTGGCTCAATTGGTTCTTCAACAAAATAAAAATACGGGTTATCTGGATCGCTATTGTCAACGGCAAGTTCATATTTAATGTATTGAGTCACCGCGAGACGATCTTTTTCCTGCAGGTTATGCCAGGTGGGCATGGCCGAGCCACGTACTCCGCGAGAAAGTGTGCGTAGCAAGTCACCGTCGGTAGGCAGGGACCCTGACGGGGTGAGGTGGAATTTGAACACGCCCAAGGTAAAATCACGAGGGCGAAATTCCGTCATAAAGGTGGCCGCCGGGCCGTTGCCATTACCAGTTTCACCGTGGCAGCCTTGGCAGCGTCGTTGGTACACTTCTTTCCCATAATCGATCCATTCCTCGGAACGTGGGATCGAACCTTGCATCGCTCCCACCATTTGTGGCTCGAATCGATCTCGCCATTTGCCACGATTAGTACCGAGTTTTTGCGTATAGGCCACCAAGGCCCTGAGTTCTTCGGTGATGGCGATCAACTCCACCTGATCGCCGGTATACTCATCGTTCGGAGTGAAAATTACCGGGTATTTGCCGCGTTCCTTGACATAGGTCAGACCCTCGGCATTGGGGGTGAGCAAGAGGGTATCTTGGCTGGTAAAGTCGAATAGCTTCTTGGTTGCTTCGCTCACGGCAAGTGTCTTATTGCCGGAATCGTCCGTGACGATCTCGGCCACATACGGCCCCTCAAAATAGTCGGCAAATCGCGGCATGATGGAGTCGGGAGAAAGCATGCGTGGGTCCCAAAAATGTGCGATATGCCACTCGTCGCTATATTTCAACCCCACACGCGAGAGGTCCGGTCCGATACGGCGCGTGGAAAATAGATGCGGTTGGTCAAAGGCATATTCTCCGGATTGAGTCACCGGCCCCCAGCGACGGGTCTCGCCAGTTACTGGGCGCACATATTGTGAATGACAAAACCAGCAGCCTTCACGTATGTATAAGCGACGGCCGTGCGCCTCAAGCTCGGTATAATCAGTAGCCTCGTCTTCCATCCACTTCAGTTCACCCAAGTCGGTGCGTACGACCTTAGTAACTTTAGTGGTGGTCGATTCCGGTTCTAACCAGGGCAACAGGCCTTGAGTAAATACCGCCAGGAAAAAGAACCCGACACCTGCAATCAAGCTGACGTTTCGGGCGGTCATGCTCATGACGTTACTCCTTGCGTGGCCACATCAAGCCCAGGCTGGGTCTCTGTTCTAGCAGGCTTAATCGCCGTCAAAGCGAAGTTGACGACCAGCAAAGTCATGCCCAAATCCATCAAGATGCCGGCCACTGTGCGCACCAGCCAAAAAGGACGTACCGCGACTATGGTGTCTAGCCACTCGGTACCGGCCATCCACATATAGCCTTGCTGTAATCCAAGGGCAGTCAGGTCTAGTCCCATCAAGGTGATACCAAAGGTGATTAACCAGAACGACCAATTACCCAAACGAAACGACCACAATGGCTTACCCAATACACGCGGTAGTACATACACCGTTCCGGCAATGGCCCATACCACAAAGGTGCCAAACACCGTCAAGTGCGAGTGCGAGATGACAAAGTCGGTAAAGTGTGTGGGTTTTTGAATCGCACGCAGCGCCTCAGTGGAGCCCTGAAAGCAACCGACAAGATACATGAGTGATCCCATGATGAGAAACTTGGCCGGTAGGTTTTGGCCAAAGTTATTCCATCGACCGATCATGGTGCCGAAGAAGTTCTGCAGCACCGTCCATACCGGAATGATTAACAGCATGGAAGTAATGATGGCCAGCGTCTCGGCCCAATCGGCGATCGGGCTAAATAAATAATGGTGGATGCCTACAAAGGGATAAAACAATGCCAACGACCAAAAGCCGACTAAAGACAACTTATGGCTATAGATGGGATTTTTAACGCTGGCGGGCAGAAAGTAGTAGATCAGCACATAACCAGCCGGGGTGATCCACAGCCCCACAATGTAGTGAATAAATAATCCGTGAAAGGCGGCGCTGCTAATGCCAGAGATATTATAGGGAAGGATAAAACTGCCAAGGATCAGATTCAGCACTGTCCACACAAAGGCCGCCAACAAATACCATAGTGAGACATACAGCTGTGGTTCTTTACGCCGGCCGATAGTAATTACAAACTGAACGGTTGCTAAGGTGACGACCGTGAAGATGATGCTATCAGTCAGTAATGGAAACTCACCAGCTTCCAAGGCCTGTGCATGACCCATTGCCATCAGAGCCATTCCCAACAATAGATTCAGGTTCCATACCCATACCAACCAGTGGCCCCAATGCCCTTTCCAGATACGCACCCCACATAAGCGCGGCACCAGGTAATAGCACAAGCCGATAAATAGCGTGGAGAAGGCACCGAAGATCACACCGTTAACATGCAAAGGACGTAAGCGTCCAAAGGTGAGATATCCGGAGGTGCCCATATAATCGGGATAGTTAAACAGGCTGGAGATGGCCGCACCGATAGAGGGAGTAAACATTAACCAAAACAGGCCCCAGTAAAGCCAATTGCGTACTAAGGCAAAATCGACCAATTCATCTAAGTCGGCGCGCGCATCTTCCGCCGGACGGGTGATTGCATCAGTCATGTACTACGACCTCTCTTTTTATATCGTCACGCACATTTTATGCGCGTGACATTTTTTATTTTTTACCGCCGTTTTGTATGCTTTAAACCAGGAAACTTAGTGGACTCCTGGAGTTAACGGTGAATCTCGATTAGAGTGATAGATATACGCCTCTAATGCCTTCATCGCAGCGCTATCCGATTCAATTTTTATTCCCTGATTCGGCTTTTCAATGCACCAGTTAATCATGTCACGCAAGGTTGCGAATTCATTCATCTGTTCTTGAAACTTAGGAAATTCATGCGGGTGTACATCAGAGGAATTAGGATGACACATGGCACACGCCATGCCTGTTTCACTAAGCGTCACACCAAATTCCTTTTCTGTAGCGGGGTCACCGTGAAATAGCAAGTCACCTTTATTCACATTTTCCATAAATACCTCATGAAACGCTTGTAGTGTTTCAGCATCGTGTTCTTTTTTATGTGCAAGAGCCCATTGAGTAGTAGCAATAATTGCGAACACAAAAACAAAACCCGTTATCACCCACACTCTTCTATTATCAGTTTTCTTCATAACTTCCCCTCCTTAAAGGAGTAGTTTGTTTTTCACAAACTTATTTATCTTTATTATCTATGGCTTTAATTATTTACTAGTACGGCCACATATTATCTGCGGTACGGCCATGTAAGTTTTGTGTCGGATTATCTCCCGTACCCGAATCAACTGCCTTGTTTGCAAATACCTTGCCCTCACGTTCATTCCACATCATGTATTGGTGTTCAAAACTACCGTCAGCGTTTGCAGTCATGTTGTCCCAACCAAGACCATCAAAGTGATCACCGATATCTACACGAATCATCGGTGTGGTTAATGCAGGTACGCCTTCAGGGGCATATGGCCAAGGCCATGAAGTCGCCAGCATACCTATGAATTTCATGTTGCCAATTTCGTTATAGAGCACCTGGTGAGTGTGGCCATGGAAATTGGTAACATTATTATGCGCCTGTAAAATCTCATGCACTTCTCGCCAATCACGCACCCAAAAATTCCAAGGTGGATAGTATTGATAGAGTGGGTTATGACTGAAGATCACTAGCGGTTTATCTTTTGGCCAATCTGCTACTGCATCTTGAAGCCACTTAAGTTGGTTATGCCCAAGACCTGCCCAGGGACCCGCTACGGTGCCATCCAGGGCCTCCATATGCCCCATGCGCTCTTTGGCCGTCATCTTTTTGGCCGACCAATAATCGGGCGCAAAACCAACAGTGTTTAAGCCTACAAAGCGCACACCTTTATGATCAAACTTCCAGGGACTGGCGCCAAAGTGCTTCTCCCATTTTTTGCCCATGTCCAGATACCAATCGTGTTCACCCGGTATAAACACCTTTTTAATTTTAATTTCTTTAAGCAATTCAACACCTAGATCAATTTCTACCGGATCGCCCTTTTGCGCAAGATCACCGCCAAATAGCACAAAGTCTGCAGCTGGTTTCATACCTTGAACTTCTTGAAATGCCCTTACAGTTTTCTCTACGAAACGCGTATTCAAAGCTCTGGGATATAGGTGGGTATCTGAAATCCAGGCAAATTTGAAGGATTCAGTTGCCGCCGAAGCTACATCAATGGTGTTGAGTAGTGGGAACCAACCAGCGGCGGCTACACCCGCAGCAGTGCCTGCCGCTAAGGATCGGTTTAAAAAAATCCGCCGAGTAATTTTAAAACTTTTATCGATGCCTTTCTCTGCCTCACGTAACGCGCATTCCTTTTCACGTTGTTCTTGTTTGCTAGGTTTTTTCATTTGAATCCTCCGCGTTCTTGCGTCATATCTATTTAGTTATTATTAAAATAATTATTTTTTCAGTTCGAGAGATAGCTCCGTGGTTTCTCCTTGTTTCACACTTACAGGGACTTCAATTGGTCCTGTATATTCTTGCGTGGCTATTAAGGTATAGTCCCCGGGTGGCACATCCGTTAAGGAAAAGCTGCCATCTTCAGTCGTTAAAGTGTAATAAGGGCTGTCCGCTACATAGACCCAACCTAGCATCCAACCATGCGCATCACAATCAACACGAACTTTGCCAGTACGTTTTAATTGCTTGGTTATGCTGTCGCCTTTATTTGGCAGTGCTAAGTTAAACGCCGTGCGTTTACCATAATACCCATGTGTGTTATGCAAAATAGGATCTTCATTGATGATTTCAATATCGCCTGCGCGTACAACTTGCACATGAGGCTCGAAGATGCAGTCTTTATTAGAGATATATGGTGGTTCTTTTGGCGCTTCCCACGCTTTGCCTTTAGCAACTTTTTTCAAGTAGACAACTGCGTCTTGCACGCCTTTATTTTCATCAACTAAAATTTTTGCTTCATCACGAATGCCGCCACAGATTTTTTTGTCTTTGGTGGGAATGACTTTCTTCTTAGGCACACTTCCTTGAAACGTTACTTTGCCACTGATAGTGCCGCCATTAGCAACTTCTATTTCTTCATAAGCTAGGGCAGGAATTACAAAACCAATTAGGATAAGTGTGATGGCCAAACCATATGCCGAAATGCAAGTTTTTATGGAAATACCAACCTGATATTCTGCAAATGTAGTCTTGTTATTTTTATCAGCCATCGAACACCAAATGTTATTAGCTTTAACTTTCCTAAATACTTGAAGTTACTAGACTAATTTAGACAAAGTCTAAATTGTTTGATTTAAATCAATTCTGATTAAGAAATAATGTTGGTTTTTGTTGAAATAACTGTGTCTTAATAATTCCAAATATCCGCTTTGGGTCAATTGTGGTCATTGAAATTATCAATTTAGGACCTCTTATTCGCGCATTACATCACACTGAGAAGCGCAGAGGCTTTTCAGTGAAAAGATGAGAAGTGGTGTTTGACAGAAATTTACTCCTCGGTTTTGGCATCCTGCATCACTCTCGGGCTCTGTTCCCGACTCGACTCTACCGATTCCATCCATGGAATCGTACCTCATACCTCCATGTAGTCGTGCGTTGCTTTAATAAGTTACATCCATGTAACGATGCACAACTGCACTTGCGGGAGTCGCTTCCGGCATCCTTGCCTCGCGCGACACTTGTACATCCTGCACATCGTCCATGGCAGTCGAGCGTTTCGAGTATTATGTGGTGTGCAGCGCAAATGCTTTTGAGTGCTTTTGGCAAAACAAAAGTACCTTGCTCTCTTGTAAGAAAGATTAAAAAATAGTTTTTGTTAATTGATAGAGCGAAAAAGATTCTGAGTAGTTACTAAGGAATAATTAACAAATCAAATTTATGACTGAAACAACCCCAACTCTTGAATCTTCCTGGTCAATGTATTCCTACCCCATCCTAATAGCTTTGCCGCTTCTTGTCGTTTACCACCAGATTTTCGCATTGCCGCTTTAATCATAATTGATTCAAACAATGGTAAGGCTTGATCCAAAATTGCTTTGCCACCTTTTGACATCTCGCGATCGGCCCATTCGCTTAGCAAGCTTTGCCAGTCAGATGATATTTCTGTAGACATTTCATCTTTAAGCATTTCTGCAGGTAGATCCTGCATATGGATTTCATTTGCCGAAGCCATCACAGTTAACCAGCGACAAACATTTTCAAGTTGACGGACATTACCTGGCCATTTTAAAGCACTAAAAAATTCCACGACTTCATTAGTGAGTTTTTTTGGTTCAGTTTCTAATTCCATCGCAGAACTTTGCATAAAATGCTGCAATAGAACAGGGATATCTTCTTTACGTTCATGCAAAGCAGGAAGGTGAATACGAATGACATTGAGGCGATGAAACAAGTCTTCACGGAATTCCCCGTCACGTACTCTCGCCTCTAAATTTTGATGCGTAGCGGCAATAATACGCACATCTGCCTTGATAGGATCGTGTCCACCAACTCGGTAAAAGTGTCCATCTGATAACACACGTAACAAACGCGTTTGTAAATCCTGTGGCATGTCACCAATCTCATCTAAAAATAATGTGCCTTGATGGGCTTGTTCAAAACGACCTTTGCGTAAATTTTGTGCGCCAGTAAAAGCGCCCTTTTCATGCCCAAATAATTCTGACTCAAGTAGCTCACGTGGAATCGCTGCCATGTTCAATGCAATAAAAGGTCCCAGTGCGCGTGGGCTGTGTTCATGTAAAGCATGAGCCACCAACTCTTTGCCGCTGCCCGAGGCGCCATTAATCAGTACTGTCATGTTTGAATTGGATAATCTCCCAATAGCACGAAATACCTCTTGCATTGCGGGCGATTCACCAATAATTTTAGACGTCTTATTCGCAAAGGAGTCATCCTTTTCGGTGCTAGTGGCTTCTTCACTGGCAGCCAAACAGGCACGTTTGGTTAATTCTACGGCTTCATCGACATCAAATGGCTTAGGGAGATATTCAAATGCACCTTTTTGATAGGCACCAACAGCGCTTTGTAGATCAGAATGCGCAGTCATGATGATAATAGGCAAACCTGGATGATCTGTTTTAATGCGATCTAAAAATTCAAATCCGTTCATTCCTGGCATACGCACATCGGTAAGAATGGCAGATGGAACATCATGTTCTAATTCATGCATTGCTGTAGTCGCTGATTCAAATGTTGTAACAGGGATGTGTGCTTTTTCAAATGCACGTTCCAACACAAAACGCATCGACTGATCATCATCTATAACCCAAACATTAGTATCTCTCATGGCTTCATTTTCTGTTTTGTTTTAGCGTAATAATCTACTTCATTTATTGGCAGTAACACACGAAATTCTGTCTGGCCCGGTTTCGAATCAAACTCAATTAAACCCCCATGTTGATTTATTAAATTCTGCGCAATCGGTAATCCCAATCCTATTCCTTCATCATCCCCCGATACCATAGGGAAGAAAATTTGTGGTTTGAGTTCATCTGCTATACCAGGTCCATTATCAATAATACAAATTTGCGCGACTAGTCGATGACATGTATCTACTATCGTATATTGTCGTAACACACGTGTCTTCACTGTAACTTCGCCAATTGAATTCATAGCATATACTGCATTGCGAACAATGTTTAAAATAGCTTGAACCAACAAATCACGATCGGCATGAATAAGAGGAATACTTGGATCGTAATCAGTCTTGAATCTAATTCCACTAGGAGTTTCAGCTAATGCTAGATGGCGAATATGTTCTAGAACGTCATGAATATTTATCTCTTGTTTTTGCGGAACAATGTTTGGCCCAAGCATTCGATCAACTAATTTACGTAATCGATCGGCTTCACTAATAATCACATCGGTATATTCGTCTAGGCCTTGTTCTGTAATTTCTCCAGCTAATAATTGCGCTGCGCCACGCAACCCACCTAGCGGGTTTTTAATCTCATGTGCGAGTCCGCGTAGCATGCTTTGCGTTGCCTGACTTTCAAGCAACAAATGTTCTTCACGAGCTATGCGTAACATACGATCCACTTGAGTAATTTCAAGTAAACATTCAGTTTTTTTCTCCTTGGTGAAAATAGGTGTTATAGAACAATCGATGGTCATCTCTCCTCTGCCTAAACGTTTCAAGCAGACTTCTCGCTCAGTGATGGGATGCCCCGTCTGAATCGATTGTTGAATGTGAGGGATAAACTCACCATCGATATCATGAATAAAATCCGTTAGTAGATGATGAAGTGCATGCCGTATCCCCGTACCCAATAATTCTTCGGCTGCAGGATTGAGATAAGTTAGGCGTAATTCATCATCGACCAACAATATGGCCAAGGTTAAATTATCGAAAACTTTTTTATATTCCATGTTGGCAGGCGCAACGGCGGAAACTTCGCTGAATACATGGCTAATTGCATTGGTCATAGCGGAAATTTTTGCAAGATTCGATCCAACCCCTAAACATAGTAAAACCTAGCAAAATCAGCAGCTTATCTTCTATAGCAATACCTGATCGCACTATATTAGAGCAAAGCAATTATAATTCAAGTGCAGTATGCACTATTTTAGGGCTGAAGTGGGACTATTAGGATAATGGGTCAGCAGGGATGACTTATAGTATTGAGCTACATTTTTTCTTAAGGCCTAGAAGATGGCGGTGGCGGTGGCGGCGGTTGTAGCGGTCGTGGTGGTTGTGGCGGTCGTGGCGGCTGCACAGGTGGCGATTTTTCGCCAGGTAGATTGCCTTGTAATTCAGAAAATCGATGCAGGGTAAACTGCACAGTATTAGAACTTATGAGTGTTTGCCCATTAGGCGAGATAATTTTTGCAGTAACAGTATGGTCACCACGATCAACATTTTCTAACGCGACACTATTGTTTTTTCCTCTATAAACCTCCTTGTCCCCAAGGATTACCACATATTGATGCCCGCCACGCTCATCTAATTCAGGCAAAACCTTATATGCAATGAGTACTTGTCCTTCGTTGCTGCGGAGATTTTCTTGATCATTAGGTGAGGTAATTGCAAGTGATTGATAGCTACTGTTTGCGTCTTGATTGGATGCATTAGCTTTTGTATTCGTGCTTCTTGGGACAAGTAGAGGTTTGGATTCAATTAATGGTGGCAGCGACTCGGGGGCAACTTCTTCTGCCTCTGGACATAATTCTGAGGAAGGTGAGTCTGAATAAACAGTATTACCAGCCTTATCTTTACACGTATAAATGCGCGCCTGTGCACTGCTAGCACACACCGCTAAAACTATTAACATTACTAAACTTGCACGCATTTTAAATTTCCTAAGGTGTAAAAAAATCCATATCAATATCTACCATAATACCCTTAGATACTTCTTCAGACCCAGAGAATAGCCCTCAAGTTGCAAAAAAAACGCCTCAAAATGAGGCGTTTTGTGACGAAATGCGTGAATGTAAGTTATTAACAGCTGTAATACATATCAAACTCAATCGGGTGCGTAGACATGCGTAGCGCGGTAACTTCATCCAATTTCAGATCGAGATAGCCGTCAATCAAATCATCCGAAAATACCCCACCGGCTTTGAGAAAATCTCGGTCATTATCTAGGGCATCAAGCGCCTGGTCTAATGAAGAACAAACCGTTGGAATATTGGCTTCTTCTTCCGGAGGTAGATCATACAAGTCTTTATCTCGCGGTGGACCTGGATCAATTTGATTTTGAATGCCGTCAAGACCAGCCAACATCAAAGATGCATAAGTTAAATATGGATTACCAGATGCGTCCGGAAATCGCACCTCGAGACGCCGCGCTTTAGCGTTTGATTCATATGGTATGCGTATTGAAGCCGAACGATTGCGCGCAGAGTATGCCAGCATCACAGGCGCTTCAAAGCCAGGGACTAAACGCTTGTAGCTGTTGGTAGTAGCGTTTGCAAATGCGTTGATAGCTCGCGCATGTTTGATAACTCCGCCAATATAATAGAGCGCAGTTTGCGAGAGATTGCCATACAAATCCCCCGCAAATAGGTTATCACCATTTTTGAATAAAGACTGATGTACGTGCATACCGCTTCCATTGTCACCGACGATTGGTTTAGGCATAAATGTCGCAGTCTTGCCGTAATTATGCGCAACATTATGTACGACATATTTTAAAATTTGGTTCTGGTCGGCACGGGTCGTCAGTGTATCGAAACGCGTGCCGATTTCACACTGACCGGCAGTACCTACTTCATGGTGGTGTACCTCTATGGTAATACCCATCTCTTCCATTACTTGGCACATGGCGGAGCGCACATCTTGCAATGAATCCACTGGGGGTACTGGAAAATAACCGCCTTTGACACCTGGACGATGGCCAATATTGCCTTCGTCATAACCTTTTTTAGAATTCCAAGCCGATTCATCAGAGTCTATAGAATAAAATGCCCCTGCCATTTCATTGCCCCATTTGACATCATCAAATACAAAGAACTCTGGTTCAGGACCAAAGTATGCAGTATCTGCAACCCCCGTAGAATTCAGATAGGCTTCAGCACGTTTTGCGACCGTGCGTGGGTCACGGCTGTAGCCTTCCATAGTTAAAGGTTCGAGGATATCGCAACGAAGAATCATCGTCGCATCAGTAAAAAATGGATCGATCACTGCGGTGTTGGGATCCGGCATTAACACCATATCGGATTCATTAATCCCCTTCCAACCAGCTATCGATGAACCATCAAACATCTTGCCGGTTTCAAAGATATTTTCTGAAATTGTAGATGCAGGCACCGAGACATGTTGCTCCTTGCCTCGAGTATCGGTAAATCGAAAATCAACGTATTTAACGTCGTTATCACTCATCATCTTGATCACATCATTCGCGGACATGGGTTACTCCTTGCTTTGACTCGAATGTTATTCTTATGGTCGTAATTAATTGCTAATCACGTACTCACGCTTAGCGTGAAGCACAATATGTGCCATTACGCTGTGGATGCACTCTATTGAGGCCAGCGCGCCATTATACGCACCTTTTGTATGTTGAATAGATCGACTATGGTCTATAAGTGCACCACCATAGTGCTATTCAGCACTAGTTTAGTGCTAGCAAACCCCCGCTAATACGATCTTTATATTCATATCTCACACTATTTTTTTTTGAGTTTTACAAGATTCTATAAATTGGCGAGTAAGATTGTTTACGAAATTGGCATCATTGAATTGTCACATTGCTCATAATTGCTTACTGATAATATTCATCCAACTTCTCCAATGTTGACTAAAACTGACATAGCTAAATAAAAGTGAGAATAAATCGATTGAGCTATGCCGAAATTTGTCACCAAAGGTCAAATTCTGGGGACAAAAATGGTCCAACTGATACGCTTTGAATACCTGAATTTATCTAACAAGTCACATGAATTTACCTAATGTCAGTTAGTTAACTTATACACTTTAGCCTGTATCAAATATGGCATAGCCCTTGCTCCATATACCAGTAACACGGAATTTGATTTTTGCCTTGGACGGGCAAAGTATATTGGCAAGGAGGTCAATATGGGCGGCAACGAAGATGTATTAACAACATTATACGTTGTATGGATCGTAGCAAGTGTTGCAGCGTTGGCTTGGGCCTATCGAGACACAGTGAAGGAAAAATTGTGTCGTGCAAAGAAAAAACGCGCCTAAATACTGAAAGGATTCATAGTGATAAGAATTGCAAGACTTATCGCTATATGCAAGGAAGCAGATTTGCTGTGTAGAGTGAAGTGAAAAGGATTTCACTATAGATTAGGAACACTTAGTGACACGGAAGTCAACTCTACAACTCAAGTCATTGCTATAGGAATTTGTTAGTGGTAAGGATGCCACGACAAGCAAGGAAGCATGTAGATAGCTCGGCATCAGGAGAGCTTTTTCACAATCGTCTTAGGGATGAGAGCTGCGCGACAGGGACGTCATATCGCAGCCTTACCACCTGAAATCTAAATTATTTATTCATGTGCTGGTCGGAAGTACAGCGCGTAGCTATACTCTCGCTGCGTCACACACCACCATCACCATGTCAAAACACAAACTAATATCACTACAAGAGCTTATTCACAATCTAGAGCAATTTTGGGCTACACATGGTTGCGTAATTGAGCAGCCGTATGAATTAGAGATGGGTGCCGCAACTTTCCATCCGGCCACGTTTTTGCGGGCCATAGGCCCAGAGCCGTGGCGCGCCGCCTATAATCAAGCATGTCGACGCCCAACTGATGGCCGCTATGGTGATAATCCAAATCGCTTGCAGCGCTACTTCCAATTCCAGGTAATTCTCAAACCATCACCGAATGATATTCAGGATCTTTATTTAGAGTCACTTACTAAGTTAGGTATTGATCCACTTGCGCACGATATTCGTTTCGTTGAAGACAATTGGGAATCTCCAACTTTAGGTGCTTGGGGTTTAGGTTGGGAAGTTTGGTTAGATGGTATGGAGATTTCACAGTTTACTTACTTTCAACAAATTGGAGGTTTAGATTGCGATCCCGTGAGTGGAGAAATTACTTATGGTGTGGAACGTATTGCTATGTATTTGCAAAACGTTGCAAGTGTTTATGAACTAGTGTGGGCTCAAAATGAGGATCGAACAATTTACTATGGTGATATCTATCACCAAAATGAAAACGAGCAATCGGCATTTAATTTTGAATATGCGGATACAGATGTCCTATTTAATGTATTCGAATATAGTGAAAAAGAGTGTCAACATTTGGTTGAGCTAGAACTACCTGTCGCAGCATATGATCATGTGCTTAAATGCTCACACACATTTAACTTACTCGATGCACGCCAAGTAATTTCTGTAACCCAGCGTCAACAATATATATTACGTATACGTAAACTAGCACAAGCTGTTGCAAGCTCTTACTTTACACGTCGCGAAGAAATGAAGTTTCCACTTCTAAATAAATAGTTAGTCATGAGAGACAAACGAGATTTATTAATTGAAATAGGCACGGAAGATTTGCCCGCAAAGCTACTGCTAAATCTTTGTAATGAGTTTGGAGATATATTTTGTGACCAATTAGCAGCAGCAGAATTATCTTTTTCTAAACACAGAGTTTTTTGCACACCACGCAGGCTGGCAATAATTATCGAAAACTTAGATGCCAGCCAACAAGATCAATTTATCGAGCGCAAAGGCCCACATGTAGCAAGCGCGTTTGATAAAGAAGGCAAACCCACTCAAGCAGCAATCGGTTTTGCTCGCTCATGTGGTGTAGAAGTTAATCAGCTAGTATTTGAAAAAACTGCTAAAGACTCAAGACTTTTATTTCATGATCAACGCACTGGTTTAAAAACTACTGAGTTGTTAGAACAATTACTTGAAAACACCATAAGCAAGTTATCCATTCCAATACGCATGCGCTGGGATAAAACTGCAGTTGAATTTATTCGTCCAGTTCGTTGGTTGTTAGTTATATTTGGTTCTGAAACAGTAACATTAAAATTATTTGGCCAAATAGCCGGCAATGTTGCCTATGGGCATCGTTTTCATTGTCCAAAACCAATTGTAATTAAACATGCATCTGCTTATGAAGGCCTATTGAAAGTAAAAGGTTATGTGCTTGCTGACTTTGAAGAGCGACAAAAAAATATACTTGAACAAGTTGAGACACTCTCCGCAAGCGTAAATGGCAAACCTGTGTATACACAAGAGTTGTTAGATGAAATCACTAATTTAGTGGAATGGCCCAAGGCCCTATTAGGCGAGTTTGACAAAAAGTTTTTGGAAATACACAAAGAAGTGCTGATAAGCACCATGCAGGATAATCAAAAGTATATTCCTTTACTTGATAATAATGACGAACTTCTTCCACATTTCATTATCATCAGTAATATCGATAGCACTTCGCCTGAATTGGTTAAACAGGGGAATGAAAAAGTGATTGTGCCTCGCTTTGAAGATGCTATGTTTTTTTGGCATCGCGACCAAAACCAACCCTTAGTATCAAGGCTAGAAAAACTAAAAAGTGTTGTATTTGAAAAGCAGCTGGGCAGCTTGTATGACAAAACTTTGCGCATAAGCGAGCTTGCCGAGTTTATAAGCCCACACATCGATGCAGATCCCAAACTTTGTAAACGTGCAGCGATGTTAAGCAAATGTGACTTACTAACAGAAATGGTGGGTGAATTTCCAAAACTGCAAGGAATTATAGGCCGCAATTTGGCCTTACATGATGCTGAAGATAAGGATGTTTGCCTGGCTTTAGAAGAACAATATTTGCCGCGTCATGCTGGTGATGAATTGCCAATAACTGCGATAGGAATATCTCTTTCTCTAGCCGATCGCTTAGACACATTGGTCGGTATTTTTGCTATTGGCAAAAAACCAACTGGATTAAAAGACCCCTATGGCTTACGACGCGCGTCCTTAGCGGTGCTGCGTATCATTATAGAACCGCATTTAAATATTAATTTGCATGCAAGTTTGAAGCAAGCCGCATCACTTTTTCCAGAATCCCTAAATGCAAATGCCGTAGTCGAAGAGGTATTTGACTATATTATCGAACGCTTGCGTGCCTATTTTGTGGATCGTAATTTTGCACCTGATGTTATTGATTCAGTACTGGCAAATCGCCCAACTTATCCAAATGATATTGCAGCACGCATTGAAGCGGTACGCAGTTTTCGCAAGTTACCTAATGCACAAAGTCTTGCCACTGCAAACAAACGTATTCGCAATATCCTTAAAAAGACCGATCGAAGTAAAATTGGGCATGTACAGAAAGAGCTATTCAAAGAGGATGCGGAAAACGCTCTTTATACTGCTATTGAGGAACTATCTAGTGATGTCGAGATTCTTTTTCAAAAACATGAATATGAACAAGCCTTAAACAAACTTGCCAATTTACGTCAACCTGTGGACACATTTTTTGATGACGTGATGGTTATGGATGAAGATGAGGCGTTAAAAACCAATCGAATCGCACTACTTGCTAAAATCAATTCACTATTCATGCATGTAGCAGATTTTTCAAGACTACAGTCATAAATAATGGATGATACCAGTTCATGAGTGAGTTAAAAGTTGTTGTTATGGATCGTGATGGCGTTATTAACGAGGAGTCTGATGAATTTGTAAAATCACCAGAAGAATGGATCGCGATTGAAAATAGTCTCGAAGCAATTGCGAGACTTAATCAAGCCAAGGTGAAAGTGTTTGTTGCTTCTAATCAATCAGGTATTGCTCGTGAACTACTTGATTACAAAACCCTGCATGAAATTCATCAAAAAATGTTGGCTGAACTTGCACAACATGGTGGACATCTGGATGGAATTTTTATCTGTCCCGATTTGGAAGGCGAGTGTCGCAAACCAAACCCAGGGATGTTGGTTGAAATTGAAAAACGTGCGCATTTGTCTTTGAAAAAAGCCCCTTTAATAGGGGATTCACTGCGCGATGTACAAGCTGCAATTGCACACGGTTCACTACCTATTTTGGTGCGTACTGGTAATGGCTCTGTCACAGCACAAAGTGAACAGTTACCACGCAATATCCCGATTTTTGAAGACCTCGCCGCAGCTGTTGATTCTTTATTAGCACAGTAACGATCTAAACGCTGCGATGATACAAACTATTCGCTCGTTGCTATATTTAATCGGTATGGCAATGCTCACATTTGTATTTGGCATTCTTTGCCTTTTTACGATTTTAGTTCCTTATAAGTTACGATATAAATTTATTATTTCTTGGAGTGCTTCTAACTTATGGTGGCTTCGAGTGACTTGTGGTTTAAAACATACTGTTGTTGGCAAAGAAAACATTCCTGACTACCCATGCATTGTGATGGCTAACCATCAATCAACGTGGGAAACGATGGCTATAGGTACTGTTTTCCCGCCTTTAACATGGGTAGTTAAGAGAGAATTATTATTCATCCCAATTTTTGGTTGGGGTTTAGCGTTAACTCATCCTATAGCATTAAATCGCAGTGCAGGCCGCAAAGCCGTTGACCAACTAGTTGAACAGGGCAAACAGAAATTACATCGAGGCCATTGGGTGCTAATTTTTCCAGAAGGTACACGCACTCCTCCAGGTGTAAAACGAAAATTTAAAATTGGTGGAGCGATGCTTGCTGCAGAGTCAGGTACACCCATCGTGCCAGTAGCACATAACTCAGGAAACTATTGGGCGCGTAAACAACTCACTAAATATCCTGGCACCATAAATATGGTGATTGGTCCAGTTATCGAAAGCCAAGGTAAATCTGCTGAAGAAATTAATCAAGAGGTGTTTGCTTGGATTAGTGCACAACGCAACACACTAGAAAACCCCAAATAGAATATCTTACCTACCTCAGATTAGAATGTCCGCTTTCGGCCGAAAGCGGACATTCACATCAAAATTATTAACTGTAATTAAGGCTTGCTAGGATTTTTTCCAGCTCATCGCCCTGACTGCCAGTTTCATGGCTCTCAGACTTTTGCCAAATCAGCTCTTCTTGATGCTTTTGTTCAATATAGTTGTTATTACAAATCACGATAAGTTGTTTTATAAGATCAAGCTCACCAGGGATGTCTGTAATATCCCTCACCCAGGTTTCGACATATAACCCCTCCTCAGGGTTAATTTTTGCATTATGCTTGTCCTTTGAGAATAACAAATTGAAATCTGTACACCAGTCACGAGGGGCTTTTTGAGTCAGTTCAAAAATGATATCGATATACTTCTTATTTTTAAGGCTTGGTTTACGATGTGGATCTAATCCTTTTATCTTAATATCTTTTATATTGCTCATACTGAACTCCCTTAGAGAGGTTTTAAGAGATCGAGTAAATCTTACTTACGTTGTATATCAATCTTGGCATAGCGAATCGCATCTTTAAGTTGGTCGTATTTGTGGCCTTTATAGAAGTACACAGTTTTTTGCTCGGAGGTTATTCCGTATTGCTCCACCATTCTCTTTTCAACTTCGTTCATTCAAGTAGCTCCTTTCATGAATCCTAAAGACATCGAGAGACACACTTGCACCGCTCGACTATCGTTAGCCCTACCTAGGTTTAGAAACGACCGCCGGCCTGGCGGGGCTGTGGTTCATTGGCTTCATTGACACGTAGTGTCCTGGAGTCAATAAGATGCCCATTTAATTTCTTAATCGCCCGCTGGCCAGATTCATTCTCCATATCAACAAATCCGAATCCTCGAGAACGTCCGGAATTCCTGTCGGTAATAATGGTTGCACTGGTCACCTCGCCTACACCGCTAAAGAGTTCTTTCAGATCAGCATCGGTAACACTCCAAGGCAAATTGCTTACATATAGTTTCATAGTAAATATCCTTGCTCTATTGGCGAGCCTGTTGTGCGTATTTCCGGTATTCAATCAATTGGCACTGGTATTGTGCTCCATTGACACAACATCAATGGAA
>CAJHZF010000118.1_pt1 | contig 20508 bp, 19 predicted proteins | sample 9198891 | NCBI WGS metagenome assembly CAJHZF01 (sample SAMEA7708349, study PRJEB35096) | sediment metagenome | biome: marine neritic benthic zone biome [ENVO:01000025]; feature: sediment [ENVO:00002007]; material: shallow marine sediment [ENVO:03000034] sea grass bed [ENVO_01000059] ...
ATCAACTATTTCCCGTGTAGCCTCATTTGTACCTACTACCGCTGGTATACCTAACTCTCGCGCCACAATTGCTGCATGACATGTTCTCCCGCCATGATTAGTGACAATCGCAGCCGCTTTTTTTAATACCGGTCCCCAATCTGGAGATGTCGTGTCTGCAACTAATACTTCTCCTGCTTCAAATTCAGATAAACGATCTTTATTAGAAATATATCGTGCAGTCCCGCTTGCGATTTTGCTGCCTATAGCGCGGCCTGTAATAAGGACCTTGCCTTTGTCTTTTATATGATACTGCTCTAATACATCATGTCGTTTTTGCGATGTTACGGTTTCGGGTCGAGCCTGTATTAAATAGAGTTGACCATCGACACCGTCTTTAGCCCACTCCATGTCCATTGGTCGTGGTCTATTTGCTTTTTTACTATAGTGCTCTGCAGTTTTGATTGCATAATCTGCAAGTTTTAAGACATCAGCATCATCTAAACAAAATTGTTGACTATCAACTTTCGATGTCTGTATTTGACGTGTAGCTTTTCCATCTTGGGTATAAACCATTTTGATGGTTTTATCACCAAGAGCCCTTCGTAAAACCGCAGAATAGCCTTGTTTGAAAGTAGGTTTGTGCACATAAAATTCATCCGGACTGACATTTCCTTGAACAATCGTTTCACCTAATCCATAGGCTGCTGTGATAAAAACTACATCTTGAAATCCTGACTCCGTATCAATTGAAAACATTACTCCACTTGAGGCAAGATCAGAACGTACCATCTTCATTACACCAACTGATAAAGCAACTTTAAAATGGTCAAAATTATTATTGTTACGATAAACAATAGCACGATCAGTAAAAAGTGAAGCCAAGCATTTTCGATATGCATCTAGTAAATCATGCTCGCCAGAAATATTTAGATAAGTATCATGTTGACCTGCGAAACTTGCGGTTGGTAAATCTTCTGCAGTGGCTGAACTTCTAACTGCAACACTTAAATCTGTGCCATATTCTTTTAGTAGTTGTTGATATGCCTCACATATCTCTTTACTTAAATTAATTGGTAAGTGTGCATTTTGAATTAATTCCCGTGCTCGTTGTGCACATATTTCTAATTCAGAAATATCATCTTTATCAAGACTATCTACAAGCTTATGAAGAGGTTCCAGAAGATGAGATTCTTGTAATAAATCCCAATAAGCTCTTACAGTGACTGCAAACCCATTTGGAACATTAACGCCTTTAGGCGTGAGTTCTCGATACATTTCTCCCAAGGAAGCATTTTTCCCACCTACTACTGAAATGTCATCAATACTTAGAGCGTTAAACCATCGTACATATTGTAAATTTGTCACTTAATGTAACTCCTAAATGTCAGCATAGTAGGACGATGTAAAGACATATGAACTTACTGACCTCCACGTGATTACATAAGCAAGATCAGCCAAGATTATGATTTTAAAAAGAATATTGCCAGAAGATGCTATTCACAGATTGATTTAGGTCAATTAAGCAGTGTATTTTTCTGGTATTTAAAATTTACAAATTATTAATACGTGACAAATTATGAAATAGTATTCGTTAACATATTAGTGATTGTAAATGCTTATTTTTTCTACTACGTGTCAATTTGAATAAGGCTAATCTTTTATGATAATACTTGCGGGCGATATAGGTGGAACTAGTTCAACATTTTTACTTACAGAAAAGTCTGCAATAAAAACCGATACATTATTTGAGCACACTTACCCTAGCAAAAAATTTGAAAGCATTTTTCCACTGCTAGAACAGTTTTTAAATAAAGATGCTCAATTAACAGAACCGCCAAAAGTCGCTTGTATAGCAATTGCAGGACCTGTTCAAAAAAATACAGCAATAGTTACTAATTTGCCCTGGGTTGTCAGTGAGCAAAAACTTGAAGAACATTTTAAAATCGAGCGTGTAAAACTAATCAATGACTTTCAAGCAGTTGGGTATGGATTAACATCTCTCTCTGATTGTGACTTGGAAAACCTTCAAGTTGGAAAGATTAACCCTAAAGGACCAAAGGCACTCATAGGCGCGGGTACCGGACTGGGTGAAGGGATAATTGTTACAAATGATGGCCATACACAAATACTACCTTCAGAAGGTGGACGAACAGATTTTGCACCTCGTGATGAATTCGAAATAGAGCTTCTGCAATATTTAATGCGTCACAAAAAAAGAGTGGCGTGTGAAGCAATATTATCTGGCAAGGGACTCATAAGGATATTTGAATTTCTTAGAGCAAAAGGTTTTGGTAAAGAAACACCTGAATTACATCAAAGATTGAAAACTAATGATCCAGCAGCTGAGATAAGTGCATATGGATTATCAGGCAAGGATCAGCTTGCCAAACTCGCGCTTAACCGTTTTATAAAAATCTATGGCGCGCTTGCAGGTAACTTGGCATTAACTACACTTGCAACAGGAGGGGTATATATAGCTGGCGGAATAGCGCCTAAGATAATTAATAAACTCAAAGATGGAACTTTTATAGAATCTTTTAATGATAATCCAAAAATGAGCGCAATATTAAAAAACATACCAGTACATGTAATACTTAATACTTCTGTTGGATTATACGGCGCGCAATTTATAGCAGAAACGCTATCCAATAAAGAAGATTCTACTTAATTAACTATTCAGACAAACATCAACGTAAATTCTTATCGCTAATGGTAAATATCGACAGAATAGTTTGAGATTTAAACGATAAATCAGTAACCGACACTGTACATAGGTAGTCGGTAAAAATTATACCTACTAAAAGCATATTTTAAATTTTCCAATAACTTCATCATTTTTTAAATAAATGTATTTTTTTACTATCGCTTGACTCTTATCAATTACTATTAAATTTACATGTGATAGCTTTGATTAGTTAGAGTAAAAACAGGGAAATCCGGTTAATTAATACTTTTTAGATTAAGTGAGGTAAGTTAGAAATGTATGTAAGTGAAGTAATGCACTCCCCTGCAGAGTGTTGTTGCCCTGAGACCAATCTTGATGCGGTGGCTAAGTTGATGTGGGACCATGACTGTGGCGCTATTCCGGTCGTAGATGATTCAAATAAGCCTATCGGTATTGTTACAGATCGAGATATCGCCATGAGCTCATTTTTAAACCACAAACCACTGTGGGAGATCAGCAGCAAAGAGATCACAAGCAAACGTCCGCTTTTTACTTGTAAGAGTGATGATGATATCAGGAATGCGCTGGAAACTATGGAACGAGAAAAAGTCAGACGGTTGCCGGTGGTCAATAGTGATGGGGAGCTACAAGGAATTTTATCTGTTGACGACATCGTATTTTTTGCCAAGCAAGGCACTGATCTCTCATACGATGACACGGTAGGAACGCTTAAAGCAGTTTCCATACATCACTGATGTCTACCAATTTATGAACTCAGGGAAAAGGGACTTTCCCCATTGCTCCATGTAATGATCAATGAAGCTAGGTTAATATAGTTTACAAAAATAATTTTTATAAACACATAATATGTTGATAAAGAGCAAAAACTTTCCAGCATGGCAGTAGCATAGCTATACATTAATCATATAACCTCATAGATGAAAAAAGTAGGAGATAGGTTATTTACGGAATTCAACATAGCGCATTGGGCAACCATTATGGAGGTGCAGAGTGATTACTATAGATCTAACAGAGGATGAGGCAAAAGTTTTACATATAGTTATTGCCAGTTATCTTTCAGACCTACGCATGGAAATAGCTGATACGGACCGTAAAGACTTTAGAGAGATGTTAAAAAATCGAAAACAAGTATTAATTAAAGTGCTTGATGAGTTACCAAATAACGACTAGAAATTGTAAATTTTTTTAACGTTTACTAAAAATCTTTTTTTATCTGCATAAGAAAAAAATAAATAAAAATTTTAGTTAAGCCTGTCACTAACGCCAGCATTGCCGATATACTATGGAAGCACACTCTAAGTTTCTACTCGCACTTGGGGCAATTCTTCTACTCGGCTTGGCCGCTGACTTCATCGGACGCCGCACCCCACTGCCTCGTGTGACACTCATGCTGATGTTTGGGGTACTTATTGGAAAAGAGGCTTTTAATCTACTCCCAACATTATTGATCGATCATTTTGAGCTTATAGCCGAGATGACCCTTGTCATGATTGGTTTTCTATTAGGCGGTAAGCTCAATATCAATACATTAAAGCGCTCAAAACAACAAATCTTGTGGATATCTATCGGTGCGGCAGTTGTTACATCTGTTTTTGTAAGCATAGGACTCATTTTAATTGGGGTTTCAGTTGAAATTGCAATTCTGTTAGGTTGCGTTGCCACCGCAACAGCTCCTGCCGCAACCGTAGATGTGGTGAAAGAATTGGAATACAAAGGACCGTTCGCGGATTTATTACTCTCAATAGTAGCACTCGATGATGCATGGGGGTTAATAATTTTCAGTTTTGGGCTTGCCTCTGTAGCGGCAATCAATGGTGTACATGATGCAACATCGTTTATGTTTGGCGTTGGAATTGAAATTGGTGGTGCAATAATTTTAGGGCTACTCATTGGCTTACCAGGAGCTTATCTCACGGGACGTATCCGATCGGGGCAACCCATGTTGACAGAAGCATTAGGTCTTGTATTTGTATGTGGCGGATTAGCAATCTGGATGGAAGTATCGTTCTTAATCGCTTCAATGGTGATGGGAGCAGCCATAGCAAATTTTGCTCGACATCATGAATATCCTTTTCATGCAATAGAAGGCGTTGAATGGTCATTTTTAGTAGTCTTTTTTACAGTTGCAGGCGCATCACTTGATTTAAACGCATTAAGGACTATTGGGTTAGTAGGACTCATCTATATAATTTGCCGAACAATTGGAAAAGTCGTTGGTGCAACACTGGGAGCATACATAAGTAACGCTAGTGAAGTAACACGGCGCTGGATGGGCATTGCACTTCTACCTCAAGCGGGCGTTGCCATTGGTATGGCGCTGGTAGCGTCTGGCCAATTCCCTCAATACCGGCAAGAGTTATTATCAGTAATTATAAGTACGACTATCCTTTTTGAAATTATAGGACCAATTTTTTCACGGTTTGCATTAAAACAAGTTCGAAGCCATAACAAACAAATTACAGGTAAAAACAAATCTTAATTACTAATTTGCATAATCAAAAAGTAAGTTAATAAACGCACGAAGTAATATATCTCAAAATAATCAAGACGAAATTCTAGTTCTCATTCACATTATTTTCTGATGTATATCAATATAGATTACTTTCTAAAATAGTAGATTCCACTTTTTAAGTTGAATAAGGATTTATATATGCGTATTCACACCACTTTATTAACAACAATATTGATTATTGGATTAGCAGCCTGCACAACAACACCCACACAAGAATAACAAGGTATGGTTATTGGTGGAGTAATAGGAGCCGTAATAGGTTCTACAGTTGGAGGAGGACGTGGCCAAGTTATTGCAACGGCAGTTGGAACCTTAATTGGAGCCATAGCTGGGGGTTCAATTGGTCGAAGACTAGATGAACTCGATCGTCTGAAAACCGGACATACTCTAGAGACTGTGCGCACAGGTGTATCAAGTGAGTGGGTAAATCCTGATACGGGTTATGAATATACCGTGACTCCTACCCGAACTTTCGAATCAGATAGTGGATCGCCATGTCGTGAATTTACCATTGATGCTGACATTGGCGGTAAAACAGAACAAGTTTATGGCACTGCATGCCGCCAAGCTGATGGTAGTTGGAAAATGCAAAGTTAGTTATTAGTACAGATATTGTCTTGATTTCTATCTTGATTTCAATATCCTTTTAAGGAATGAGATATCCATTAAACAAATATAATAAACTTAGAGTCCTAATAAAATGCTAAGTTATGTTATAGAAATAAACTAAGGGACACACTTTACATGCAGAAATTCCCACATTACTACCATGTTCAAGTTGAAGGGAAACCAACTGGCGCAGTCGTAACTGAAGCAGAAGGATTACCAGCACTTCAAATAGCCGCACCGAAACAATTTGATGGACCTGGTGATAAATGGTCTCCAGAGGAACTACTGGTTGCGGCGGTTGCAGATTGCTTAATCCTGACATTTCGCGCAATAGCAAGCGCCTCAAAGTTAGAATGGTCTGAACTTTCTTGTGATGTTAAGGGAACACTTGAAATGGTTGATCGTAAAACACAGTTTACGGAGATGCTTATTCGCGCTTCTCTTCAAATTTCCTCTGAAGCTGATTCAGAAAAAGCTTTACGACTATTAGAGAAAGCCGAAAGCAGTTGCTTGATAACAAGTTCACTCACTGCTAATTGCAAACTCGAAACAAAAATAACTTACACTTCGTAGTTTTTTTATATTTAATAATACTTAGCACAATAAGAATCTCTATTAATCAATAATGCAAAATTTTATGAAGGTATTTGTGCCATATGACTTTTAGGTTTATTTTTCTCGATTTTTATCGCGGTGGATATTTTTTCCAGTAGAGAATAAGAAAAAACCCAAATAACATTCCACCCAAATGCGCAAAATGAGCCACACCTGCAGCTAAGCCGGTGACACCAAACCACAATTCGATTGCACCAAAGAGGATAACAAACCATCTTGCCTCGATGGGTATCGGCGGGAAAATAAGGATAAGTCTTTGTCTTGGGAAAAACATGCCATAGGCCAGTAACAAACCATACACACCACCAGATGCGCCGATGGATGGATAGTAGTTATCGCCCTGGGAAGAAACAAATAACTGCACCAAACCGGCACCAATCACACAGACAAAATAATATATAGTGAAGACTTTAGAGCCCCATAAGTTTTCGAGGCGCGATCCAAACATCCATAATGCATACATATTCAATAACAAATGCATCACACCACCATGTAAAAAAGCATAGGTCACTAATTGCGAAATTTGGAAATGCGGCTGTGCATTCCCTATTGCAGGTCCAGAGGAGATATCCAAAGGCCAAAGTGCCAATTTGGAAATCATGGCGCCACCTACATATATTTCAAGGAGAAACATAATCCCATTGACGATAAGTAATGACTTGACAATGGGGGGGACAGATGAATATGGGGTAGCAAAACCAGCCATATGCTACCCTTAACTTCGAACAGTCATTGTTGAGAGATCAGTTATTAATAAGCTTAAATTCAAATTTAATGTTCTTGTTGTATTAAATTGTTCTAATAGATGTATATGTGTTGCAATTACAGAATTTTATTTTCCAAATATATGAAGCTGAACACGCTATATAAGACTGTAGTTTTACACGATAAACGTATTTACAATTATCTTTCTTGATACAGGTCAAAATATAAATCTGAATCGTACATTAGTGTAATTAAAATAATTACCCTAATAATTAGATTAATATATGGAAAATAAACACCAATTCTCGATTTGGTATTTTATTTTTGTAATCTTATTCATAATAATTTTACAGAATTACATTAATGTGCCACGTATAGAAAATCTTCCTTACAGTGATTTTAAAACGCTACTTAAGGCAAAGAAACTTGACGAAATACGGCTCACAGAGACTGATATCTCAGGCACTATTATACTTCAAGATATCGATGAATTTTTGCCTTTTGAAAGAGCTGAAGCCTTGAAAAAAAATGGAGCTCCTGAACGCTCTTTTTATACTGTTCGTTTAGAAGACCCCAAACTCATTAATGACTTAGAAACCGCTGGCGTTAAATTTGCAGGCGAAAAACAAAGTCGTTGGATTGGAACATTACTTTCTTGGGTTGTTCCAGTTCTTTTATTTTTTGCACTTTGGTCATATTTGTTTCGCCGAGTTGGAAGTATGACAGGCGGAATGATGGAAATTGGTAAAAGTAAAGTTAAAGTCTACGTAGAAAAAGACACAAAGGTTAGTTTTGTGGATGTTGCTGGTGTTGATGAAGCCAAAGAGGAGCTTCAAGAAATCGTTAATTTTTTAAATGATCCGCAAGGGTATAGTCAACTCGGCGCAAGAATCCCAAAAGGTATTCTTTTAGTTGGACCACCAGGAACAGGAAAAACATTGCTTGCAAGAGCAGTAGCAGGTGAAGCCGGCGTTCCATTTTTTTCAATTAATGGATCTGAATTTGTAGAAATGTTTGTTGGCGTCGGTGCCGCACGTGTACGCGATCTATTTGATCAAGCGCGCCAGAAAGCGCCTGCAATCATTTTTATTGATGAACTCGATGCACTCGGACGGGCACGTGGTATTTATCCTGCTGGTGGGGGTCATGATGAAAAAGAGCAAACACTAAATCAATTGTTGTCGGAGATGGATGGGTTTGATCCTAGTAAAGGCTTAGTGTTACTAGCGGCAACAAACCGGCCTGAAATTCTGGATCCCGCCCTATTACGTGCAGGACGTTTTGATCGACAAGTACTTGTCGATCGCCCCGATAAACTTGGTCGTGTGCAGATCCTAAAAGTGCATATAAAAAAGATACACTTAGCAAAAGATATTGATTTAGAAAGCATCGCTGCCTTAACACCTGGCTTTACCGGCGCAGATCTTGCTAATTTAGTTAATGAAGCTGCATTGCTTGCTACACGTCGCAAAGGAGATGAAGTTACATTAGATGACTTTACACAAGCAATTGAACGTATAGTTGCAGGGCTTGAGAAAAAGAATCGTCTCTTGAATCCGAAGGAGCGAGAAGTTGTAGCCCATCATGAAATGGGACATGCACTTGTCGCGATGTCATTACCTGGCGTAGATCCTGTACATAAAATTTCAATCATTCCAAGAGGTATCGGTGCACTTGGATACACTATACAACGTCCCACAGAAGATCGCTATTTGATGACACGCGAAGAACTTGAAAACAAAATGGCAGTACTACTTGGTGGTCGCGCTTCGGAACAAATCATCTTTCAACACCTCTCTACTGGTGCAGCAGATGATCTTGCTAAAGCAACGGATATTGCAAGAAGTATGGTGACGCGCTATGGCATGGACGAAAAACTTGGCCAAGTAGTTTATCAAGAAGAGGCACCCTTATTTTTAGAGGGTATACCCACGGTAAGTAAGCGAGATTTTAGCGAAGAAACTGCGCGTGAGATCGATTGTGCTGTGCGTGATCTTGTCAATGCGGCATTAGAAAAAGCATCTACCATTCTAATTCGCAACCGTAAAGTATTAGAAAATGGCGCAAAGATGTTACTAGAACAAGAAACACTAACCGATACTGAACTTAAAATACTACAGCAACAAATACCTTTAGCAGCAAGTGTTAAAACGTAAGCTTAACTAGAATAAATGCTAAATAAATGCTATTTATAATCAATGTGCAATACTCTTAACTTCTTTTTTAAGTAATGCCTTGCCTTTTTGTTCCAGTTCAAACATCTTTTCTAAGCTAGCACGGGCACGTTTCGCAATATCACTAGGAATCTCTATACATTGATCGGGTGTTGGGTTTTTCAACGCCTTTAAAACATCGGATAGCTGAATCTCCTTCATATAAGGACAAAGGATGCAAGTACCGACAATTTCTTTATTTGGAAACTCTGCCTTAAATCGATCTGTCAAACCACATTCAGTGACTAACATAAAAGTCTTAGCGTTCGAACTACGCACATAGTTAAGCATCCCAGAAGTACCACCTGCATAGTCAACTAATGAAACCACCCCTGGTGTACACTCTGGGTGTGCAAGAATTTTCACATCTTGGAAACGTCGGCGTATATCTTTTACAGAATCAGGGTTAAACCCCTCATGAACAACGCAAGTACCACTCCAAGTAATAATATTTTTAGATGTCATACTACGCAGGTTCTGACCCATTAATTCATCAGGAATAAATATAATATCTTCTTGCGGCATAGCCTCAACCACTTCTACTACATTTGAAGAAGTGCAACATGCATCACTTTCTGCTTTTACCTCTGCATAAGTATTCACATAGCACACTATCCCGGCATGTGGGTATTTTTCTCGCAGCTCACGAACTTGCTCAGCATTGATTGAATCTGCCAATGAACAACCCGCGACCCTTGGTACTAAGACTTCTTTTTCTGGATTCAGTAACTTAGCTGTCTCACCCATGAAATAGACGGAACAAAATATAATCTTTTTCGCAGGAAGCTTACTTGCTTTTATACTCAATCCATATGAATCACCGACTACATCCGCAACTCCATACATAATATCTGGCGTTTGATATGAATGTGCCAAAATGATCGCATCTTGTTCTTTTTTTAACTGATTAATTTCTATCGTAGTAGGTGCAATTAGCTCACAATCTTCATGTTTCCAACCAAGTTTATGTAACTTATCATAAAGACGTGTCACCTCTGTTTTGATATCTGCTGATGAAATCTGCATATTTAATACGGGAGATTCTGTAACTCAATGCCTAATAGTTATATAGATAACATTAAATATGAATAACTAGATCATGTTATTGCTTTAGATCAATGAAATTGACGATATGGATTAGATAATAATTTTAAGCTCAGAGAAATAACTAGTATATCTATGTCTTTAATAAGACTCTATACCATTTTTTAAGTTGCTAATAAATCCAAAGTTGTATTGACACAGATCAGTTTTAACAGGCGATCAATTGCGATGTTTTATAGTAATTATTCGGATCTACAGAGATTATCTAGAAGACAGAGCAGCATTGGAAAATAATGTTTATTTAAAATTAATAAAGATACAAAAACAATATGCTCAATAAATACAATCTGGTAGCCTTACTTATTATAAGTTGTAGCCAAGCATATGCAGACGAAAATCAATGGGAATATGTGGCTGATATACCACTATCCTCTATGATGAAGAGTAATCAATTTATAAATATATCTAGCACTGATGCTTTATCTTTATCAAATGGCAGGATTACTCTAATTATTTATGCCGGATCAAGCGGTAAGTTCTATCGCTGTATTGACTATTTCGATTCTTTATTGAATGCAGTCGAGCATGTTTGCTATAAGTTAAAAAAATGATATTTTTTGAAATATCATTTCTTGTACACACTCTTAAATAGTTTTATGTGGAAATAATTATGAACGAAAAAATACAATTAGATATAAATCCTGAGACGGTTGGATATATAACAAATATGGCACGTGAATTTCACGCAAAAGAACAGGTCTCTATTCCCGAAGAGCCGTTAAGTGCTACTTCTGATTGGGCCATGCAAGTTCTTGCTGACCATCAAGACGACCCAACCTATAATGAACTCAAATCGACGATTAATGATCTTGAACCAGATCAACAAGTACAGCTAGTTGCGCTTATGTGGTTAGGTCGAGGTACTTTCTCTATTGAGGAATGGGAAAATGCATTGCAAGAAGCCGGCGACAGTTGGAATGAAAATACAGCAAACTATTTAATAGGCACACCACTGCTGGCAAATTATCTAGAAGAGGGTTTATCCCAGTTGGGCTATTCTGCAGAAGACTATGAGATTTGATGATCTGTATATATATCCGCTCAGCTTACCTATGAAATTAGACTTTAAATATCTGATTTATGTCAATTTGTAGTTAGTTTCAGCGAGTATATTCAGTATTTATTAGATCATTGTGACTAGAGGAAGTACCAAATGAATAAAATAAATACCCATAAGATCCTTTTGATACTCGCAATCTTGGTGATGGCGTTGGTTATTATATTTTCCAGTTCAATGCTGTCTCATCCTTAGGAATGCAACGCGATGTGGAATTTTCACCAAGTAATACTGGTGAACCCGAGATTCCGCCCAGTGGGCCTCCTGAATTACCCCCTGAACAAATGCCTACTGAAATTCCCCCGTCTAGCCCACCCGAACTAGACCCCACCCCAATACCTGAAGCGCCACCTGAAACCCCCAGCGAAGTTCCTGAAGGCCCTGAACAACAGGCATACTGACTAGTTCTTTGGTATTTGTTACATCGCTGGGTAGATGTTCGTCATCTACTAATAGATTCAGCAACTAGATTCTGCTCTTGATGCAATTTCTCAGCGGCTATTTCTCGCATGCGGAATTTTTGTAATTTACCAGTAACAGTCATTGGGAACTCTTTAACAAACCATATATGCTTGGGTATCTTAAAGTGCGCTATCTTTCCTTTACAGAAATCCCGGATTTCATCAGCCGTTGCAGTCTCTCCTGTATGTAACTGTATCCACGCCATAACTTCTTCGCCGTAAAACTCATCTGGTATGCCAAAGACGGCAACTTCCTCTACTTTTGGATGCGTGAAAATAAAATCCTCAATTTCTCTTGGATAAATATTTTCACCCCCGCGAATAATCATTTCTTTCAAACGACCCGTTACCTTTATATAACCATTGGCGTCCATTGTGCCTAGATCCCCGGAAGCTAACCAATCCCCTTCGTCTATAGTTTTAGCCGTTGCCTTTGGATCGCCATAATAACCTTTCATAATGTGATAACCGCGAAAAAAAATTTCGCCTACCTCTCCTATTGGTAAAATTTTACGTGTATTTACATCTACAACCTTAACTTCTTGATGTGGAAGATTAGTACCCACTGTTTGAATACGCTGCTCTATACTGTCATCTAAGGAGGTTAAGTGAGTTAAAGGTGACGCTTCAGTCTCTCCATAACCAATGAGTATTTGCGAGCAATGCATGTCATGCATTACACGTTTCATCAATTCTGGAGGACACGGTGCACCTGCCATAATGCCCGTACGTAAACTAGAAAGATTATATTTTTTAAACTCTAAGTGCTCGAGCTCTGCAATAAACATAGTTGGAACTCCATGAATGCCGGTACATTGTTCTTTATCAATTGCATTCAGCACATTTTCTGCATCAAAGTGTTCACAAGGTATAACGAGGCATGCACCTACAGAAAAACAAAGTAAATTGGCGAGAACCATTCCAAAGCAATGATAAAACGGCACTGGCACTACTAATCGATCGGCCTCTCTAAAATCCATTGCCAATGCAGAAAAATATGCATTATTTAAAATATTATGATGCGTTAAAATAACCGCTTTAGGAAACCCCGTAGTACCTGAGGTGTATTGAATATTTATCGCATCATCCATATCTAATAAATCAGTGGCTTCTTGCAATGTTTGCGGTGTAATTTTTTCAGATGCTTCGATAACTTCTTGCCATGTCGTAAAGCCACTATATGGCTGTTGTGTCTTTTCTGGAGCAGCTGGATCATAAACAATAATGCGTCTAAGAAAATTAAAGTCTTGATTGGCGAGACTATCAGACGCATGAGTTTTCAATTCTGGAATCATTTCAACAAGCATAGAAACATAATCACTGGTGCGAAAACTTGGAATAATAAAAAGCCCGTGCACTTCGGAACGCTGCAAGGCATAGCCTAGCTCTAATGACCGATAGGCTGGATTGATGTTTGCCAGTACCACACCAATTTGCGCTGTCGCCATTTGCAACAATAACCACTCAACATTATTGGTCGACCAAATTCCAATACGTTCACCTTTTTTAAAACCAAGACCTATTAGCCCACGCGCTAAAATATCAACTTCTGTTTTAAGCTGTGCATAAGTGAGACGACGATGCTGTGGTATAGAGACAATAGCCTCGTTCTCAGGAAAGCATTTTACGATGCTGGCAAAATGTTCAGGAATTGTCACACCCAGTAAAGGTGTGGTCCCACCACGGTGACAATAACTTTTAGTTTTAAGATTAGAAACCATCTTTAAATATGACTCGCAGGTTTCATTCCCTAACCACCATAACCATGTAAATGATTTCGGAACATGAACTCTCCTTAATAACTAATTTATTTTTTTGCATGGAGGTCAAGTACCTTACGGTTGTTATATTTATACAAATCTTGGTGCAGTTGAAAATAATGAATAACGCCTATAACTCATCGCCTTTTTTATTCGTTGCAAGGCAAGATCATTGGCTGCTTGCCGAGATAGAATTTTTCGCTTTAACGTGTCTTCAAGAACTAACCGTGTATTACGGCGCAACTTCTCTTCAATCGCCTGCATCGCTTGGGCTTCACTCGCTTGACGATATTCAGATGCTGCACAAATCACACCTCCAGCATTGGCGATAAAGTCTGGTACGCACATCACTTCTTTACTTGCTAAAATCTTCTCTGCTTCATATGTAACAGGTATATTTGCACCTTCAACCACAAGTTTAGCTTTTAAGCGCTCTACATTATCTTCATTAATCACATCTGGGCGTGCAGCAGGGATCCAAATTTCACATTCAATATCGATTATGCCCTCACGATCCAACTTTTCTGCATCTTCATAATCACTCACCCGCCCACCATCAGATTTGATTTCAATCAGTTTTGCTACGTCTAATCCATTTGGATTATAAATAGCGCCACCTGAGTCGGAAGTGGCAACCAGCAAAGCGCCTTTATCCGTTAAAAAATGCGCTACATGTTTTCCTACTGCCCCAAACCCTTGCACTACGATGCGCGAATTTTGTAATTCATAGTCACAATATTCCAAAGCTACTTCAGTGGCATGGGTTAATCCCCAACCCGTAGCACCAATCTCATCCAAGGGGATTCCACCTAATTCTCTTGGCAATCCCACAACACGTCCGATCTCGTCTTTAACCCATGCCATACATCCTTCATCGGTACCCATATCCGGAGCAAAAATATAATCTTCTGTTTGACGCAATGCGTTTGCCATTGCCCTTATAAGATGTTCCTTATTTTCTTTTGGCATTTTTGGATCCCCAAACAAAACTGCTTTACCTCCACCATGCGGTAATCCTGCAGCAGCATTTTTAAACGTCATAGCTCGCGCCAAACGAAAACATTCTTTAGTGCTAACATCTTCTGCCATCCGCAAGCCGCCGATTGATGGGCCAGCAGCTATATTATCCACCACTAGAATTGCCTTAAGATTCACGGATGGTTCATATACATGGATTACTTTTAAAGGTCCTAATTCATCTGTAAATTCAAAACCTTCTTTAAAAGCTGCGCTAACCCTTTTATCTAAAAAGCTCACCATTGCTATATTTCCTAATCTTCAGGAAATAATCGTTTTGCCCGCGATCCGCGTGATGCACTCTCGTGACTTTTAATATCTCCCCTTCGCACGCGCGCGTAATCCTCAAGTTGTCGTCGCGCTGCGCCAAAAGCATCTCGAATAGCAACATATACATCTTCGTGAGCGTGTTTATCATGTTTTTTTTGACTCACTACTATTTCTTTTTCAGGAACGGTTATATCAATTCGCACATCATAGAGGTTGCCTTTGTGATGGTGATGATGCTCAGCTTCTACAGCGATCCGACAATGCATAATATGTGGATAGTACTGCTCAAGTTTTTTTACCTTTTCGCGAATTTTTGCTTCAACTGCATCCGAATGCGGAAAACCTCTAAATGTTATTTGTACAGGTGCTTGCATTTTTGAACCTCTATATCTAGTTTTGTAATGCTGTTGTAGTTGAGTTTATTGAGCCACTCACTACTCTTTGGTGTTTATGCAACTTTATTTAGTATTTGTACTGTTGGAATCGCCTGAGCTAATACTTCCTCAACACGTTCTGCAAACACAAATTTCATTTTGTCCAGGACATGCTTTGGCAAATCGCGAAGATCATTCTCGTTACTTTTAGGTAGAATTACTCGATAGATACCTGCGCGATGAGCTGCCAAAACTTTTTCCTTTATTCCACCAACAGGAAGTACTAATCCAGTTAGTGTTATCTCGCCTGTCATTGCAGTATCAAGTCGAGCAGCTGAATTTAAATACAAAGATGCTAATGAAGTAACCATCGTCACACCAGCCGAGGGCCCATCCTTGGGTGTAGCACCTGCCGGAACATGAATATGTACACCAGATTTACTTATCTTATCTTTGTTAAGCTGTAGTTGATCGGCATGTGACCAAAGATAACTTTGTGCCGCTTTAGCTGATTCTTGCATTACGTCACCTAATTGACCTGTCAACATCAGTTCTTTGCCTTCGGGCAACAGTGCAGACTCTACATATATGACTACTCCACCTACTTGTGTCCACGCTAAACCCGCAGCTACGCCTGGTGGCAAGGACTCTCTAGCTTCTTCCATCGTAAATTTTGGTGGGCCGAGCAAATCAATTAAGTCTTCTTTTTTTATGGTTACCTTTTCTTGATTCCCCTGCGCTACACGCATTGCGATCTTGCGTGCAAGCTTACCAATAGTGCGCTCTAGTTGACGTACCCCTGATTCACGTGTGTATTTATGGATAATCGAATAAAGAGTTTCGTCAGGAATTGTGAGCTGTTCCAAACTTAATCCCGACTCTTTTACATTTCGATCAATCAAATAGCGTATTGCAATTTCTTTTTTTTCTTCGTCGCTATACCCTGAGAGATGGATAACTTCGAGACGATCTAATAAAGGTGTCGGTATCGTGTCTAATGTGTTTGCGGTAACAATAAAAAATACATCTGATAAATCGAATGGAAGATCCAAATAGTTATCATGAAATTCACTGTTCTGTTCGGGATCTAAAATCTCCATAAGTGCGGCAGCTGGATCACCCCTAAAATCACGGCCTAGCTTATCGACTTCATCGAGCATTAATAATGGGTTGTTTACTCCGACTCGGTGAATGGCTTCTATTATTCTTCCTGGCATAGCACCAATATAAGTTCGCCGGTGTCCTCTCAGCTCGGCCTCATCATGTAACCCACCAAGGCTCATACGCTCAAACTTTCTTCCAAGTGCTTTCGAAATAGACTGCCCCAGTGATGTTTTTCCCACACCTGGTGGGCCCACAAAGCAAATTATTGGTGATTTAGCTTCTGGATTAAGTTTCATCACCGCTAAATGTTCTACTATGCGTTCCTTAACATCCTCCAAATCGAAGTGGTCATCATCTAGGGTTTTTTTAGCATGCTCTAAGTCATATATATCTTGTGTAGACTTATTCCATGGAAGTTCAATTACAAGTTCGAGATGAGTACGTGTTAATTGATAATCAGGGGATGCAGCCGACATTCGTTCAATACGTGCAAGTTCTTTATCTATTTCTTTAATTACAAAATCTGGTAGATCAGCTTCTTCAGCCTTTTTTCTCAATTCCACTACATCGGCTTGTTCAGGACTACTTTCACCCAACTCTTCTTGAATTGTGCGCAATTGTTGTCGCAATAAAAACTCACGCTGTTGCTTATCCATCTTGGATTGAGTGGTAGAGGCAATTTTAGTTTGCAGCTCGAGTATTTGAACTTCATGATTTAAATACTCAATGATAAGTTCAAGAGCCTGGTGTTGAGTTTGTGCCGATAGTAAGGCTTGATGTTTACTAATATCTATAGACAGCAAAGAGGCAAGCACATAAGCCTGGTGTATTGGCAATCTCAGCCCAGAAATTAACTTATCTAAATCAAGTCCAATTTCAAATGCGCTTAAAGCTAAAACTTTATGTCCTAGCTCTAGCATGGATCGCTGTAGTGCCTCAATCTCAGATCCAGAATCATCAGGGTCGGGAAGATAACGAACTTTTAAACTTATATAAGGGGATCTTTGAAGAATATCGATGCGTTCTATTCTTTGCACACCTTGCACCATCATATGGATCATATTTTCGTGCCGGTGCATTCTTCTTATAACCCCGACAGTACCAATGCTATATAAATCTTCTATTTTAGGAGATTCAAGGACTGCATCCCTTTGAGCAAAAATACCTACTAATTTATCCTCGCTAGCAAGTGCTGCCTCTATTGCTGCTTGAGAATCAGCCCTTCCAACAGAAATTGGTATCGTTAAGTTTGGATATAACAAACTATTTCTCAATGGAATTGCTGGCAATGTGTTTTCTTGTATTTTATTTTCGTTATTACTATTCATATGTATCACTTTTACAATGCAAATGAATCAACAACATGCCTTGATTAAAGTCCATGACTATTTTTGCATCCTCTAGTTTTTCTGGAAGTTCAATCACTCGTTCAAAACGATTATATGAGATTTCCATCTTGTAGGCTTCAGATGCATCTTTGGCTACTAGATCGCGGCGTTTACCCTCAATTTTTAAGATCGTACCTGATACATTAACCTCAATATCTTCTTGTCTTACACCAGCAAGCTCAAATTTTATTAACCACCCTTTTCTATAGCGATAGATATCAGCTCTTGGATGCCAATTCGATTTAAGTATTGGTTCGCTTGAATCTCCAAATAGTCGCTCTACAATTTCTGATAATTCTTTATTTATCATGGTGCTACTTAGTGACATTCATTATATAAAGCCTAAATATTTGAGTAATTACTTAGAACAAATATAAAGTGATACTCGAGCACAATATTGACCAACATCAAAATAGCTACACTCTATTATCTGTTTCAATAGGGTTTTTATTGGTCTACGAGCTTTTACCGCAAGTGGCCAAACTAGTACGAAGCTAATGGAGACTAATCTTGTTCCTACATATCACGCCACTAGCTCTTTTAACAAACCATAAGCTAATAACGCATTTATGCTAGTGCCTCACTGGGAGCATTTTCCTCACGATGCCGACATTGGGATAAAAGGTTTTGGCCAATCAATAAACGAGGCATTTGAGCAAGCCGCTTTAGCCATGACGGCGGTCATTACTGATCCTAAGACAGTAGCTCATAGTGAAATGGTTGAAATTGCATGTGAAGCGCCTGATGAAGAGTTACTTTTTGTCGATTGGCTTAATGAACTGGTGTATGAGATGGCAACACGGAATATGTTGTTTGGAAAATATCAAGTAAGCGTCAGTCACAATAGCTTACTAGGCCAAGCGTGGGGTGAAAAAATAGACTGCTTAAAGCATGAGCCTGTTGTTGAAGTAAAAGGTGCTACGTATACATCTTTGAGTGTCAAGCATAATAATGATGGAGCGTGGATAGCTCAGTGTGTAATAGATGTTTAAATATTAATTGTTATCAGATAATCAAGTCGTTGTTATGGATCTCGAACTACTAAATAGAAAATCTGAATTCACTTGGCAGATTGAGCCTTACGGTAAGATGCAAGTACCTGGTGTAATTTATGGCAGTGAAAAACTAATTCAAGAGATGGATCATAAGGTGTATGAACAAGTGACCAATGTTGCAACTTTACCTGGAATTGTTGAAGCATCTTATGCGATGCCAGATGCTCATTGGGGTTATGGCTTTCCGATTGGTGGTGTAGCAGCATTTGATGCAAACTCTGATGGTGTAATCTCTGCTGGTGGGGTGGGATTTGATATTTCTTGTGGAGTACGCACTTTACATACAGGATTAATTCATGAAGACATAGAACATGTAAAAACTAAACTTGCAGATAAACTTTATCGTAATGTACCGGCCGGTGTTGGCAGCACCGGACACATCAAACTTAATGCCGCTGAAATGGACGCTATGTTAACAAATGGGGCGCAATGGGCTATACAACAAGGCTATGGTGAAAATGAAGATTTAGAACGTATTGAAGAACACGGTTGTATGCCTGACGCTAAACCAGAAGAAGTTTCACAGCATGCTAAAAAACGCCAACAGAGAGAAATGGGAACGCTTGGCTCTGGAAATCATTATTTAGAAGTTCAATATGTTGCTGAATTGTTTGATATTGATATCGCTGAAGTATTTGGCCTTAAACTTGGAGAGATCTTGGTAAGTATACATTGCGGGTCTCGCGGCTTAGGTCACCAAATTGGAACAGAGTTTCTTAAAAAAATGGCGATTACTACAAGTGAATTTGGAATTTCGTTACCTGATCGTGAACTAGCTTGCGCTCCTTTAAATTCATCTCTTGGACAAGCCTACCTTGGTGCCATGCGTGCGGCAATTAATTGTGCACTTGCTAATCGTGAAATTATCACACATCTTACAAGAGAAGTATTTGCCGAATTATTTCCACAAACAAAGTTGACTTTACTCTATGACGTTTCGCATAACACATGCAAAATGGAGAAGCACTCTATTGATGGTAAACAAAAGGAATTATTTGTACATCGCAAAGGTGCAACTCGCGCGTTTGGACCTGGACATGCAGAGTTACCAGGTGATTTTCGCAAGACTGGACAACCTGTTCTAATCGGCGGTTCCATGGGTACGGAATCTTATGTGTTAGTTGGAACACAACAGGCCGAAGTACTTTCATTTAGTTCTTCCTGTCATGGCGCCGGACGTAGTATGAGCCGTCATCAAGCAAAACGAACTTGGAATGGTCGAGCTTTAGTGGATCAACTTGCCGAAGACGGCATTATTATTCGTAGCCCTTCTATGCGGGGAGTTGTAGAGGAAGCCCCAGGCGCATATAAAGACGTGTCAGCTGTTGTGAATGTAGCACATCATGCAGGCCTATCACGAAAAGTTGCACGCCTCAAGCCAATCGTTTGCATTAAGGGATAATGGTGAGTAATAAACACGCCTACATTGGCACAAGTGGATGGAGCTATAATCATTGGAAAGATGATTTTTATAAAGGCATCCCAAGAAAAAACTGGTTGCGATTCTGTGCTGAAAATTTTTCTTCCATCGAGATCAATTCTACTTTTTATCACCTTCAACATAGAAAAACTTTTAAACACTGGCATGATCAAACC
>CAJHZF010000185.1_pt1 | contig 19523 bp, 18 predicted proteins | sample 9198891 | NCBI WGS metagenome assembly CAJHZF01 (sample SAMEA7708349, study PRJEB35096) | sediment metagenome | biome: marine neritic benthic zone biome [ENVO:01000025]; feature: sediment [ENVO:00002007]; material: shallow marine sediment [ENVO:03000034] sea grass bed [ENVO_01000059] ...
CAGCTTTCTTTGGTGTTAAGCCTGCATTAATTATTAAGGGTGGTTTTATTATCGCAGCGCCGATGGGAGATCCAAATGCATCTATTCCTACGCCTCAACCCACACATTATCGTTATATGTTTGCAGCAGAAAATAAAGCCAATGCATCAACTTCGATGACTTTTGTTTCTCGTGCTGCATTGGATAATGGCATTAAAGATAAATTGCGTTTAGAAAAACAAGTCAGTGCAGTAAACGATATACGTAATTTAGGCAAGAAGGATTTGCATTTAAACACCTATCAGCCACAAATCGATGTGAATCCGCAAACTTATGAAGTGCGTGCGGATGGTGAATTGCTCACTTGTGAACCTGCAACAGTTGTTCCACTTGCGCAACGCTACTTCTTATTTTAAGTGTTAGTGTGTTGACATTTACTCAACGCGTAGATTGCACGCAAGAATCCATTCATACTTTAACGTTAGTATTTGAGTTGCGTCAAAAGGCGCGTCTTAAAACTAGGTTAGATAGTGGTGAAGAAGTCGGATTGATGTTACCTAGAGGGCAAATTTTACGTGGAGGAGATTGCCTACGCACAGATGAAGGAATAGTGGCAAAAATTATTGCAGCAAAAGAAAAAGTTTCTATTGCGAGAAGCGATAATAAACTTTTATTAGCTAAGGCAAGTTACCATCTAGGAAATCGACATGTGCCGCTGCAGATAGAAGATGATTATTTAATATATATAAATGATCATGTTCTAGATGAAATGGTAATGAGCTTGGGTTTATCTGTCGCGCATGAAATGCGATCATTTGAGCCTGAATCGGGTGCATACCATCAGCACACGCATTAGAGTAATGCAAAAAAATACCGCTATTCTAAATTTAATGCGCTTAACGAGCCCATCTTTACCTATCGGTATGTATGCTTATTCACAAGGTTTAGAGTTTGCGTGTGAACAAGGTTGGATATGTGATGCAGAGAGTACAAAAGATTGGATTAGAGGGTTATTGCGTTCCACACAAACATATTTAGATACTCCAATTCTATTACGTTTATATAACGCTTGGCAGTCGAATTCAATGGAGGAAATAAAATATTGGAGTCAAATTTTGTTGGCTAGTCGTGAGTCAAAAGAATTGCGAGAAGAAGATCAATATTTGGGGAATGCTTTGTCTAAATTACTTTTAGATTTAGAGATACATCATGCAGATCAAATAAAAGATAAAGCGTATACAAGTTATGCCGCAGTTTTTTCTCTTGCAGCTTATGCATGGAAAGTTGGGAGATATGAGTGCTGCTGTGGCTATCTTTGGGCGTGGTGCGAAAATCAAGTAAATGTAGCAGTAAAACTAATACCTTTAGGTCAAACAGATGGACAAAAGATATTATCTTCATTAATAATTGCCATTCCAGATGCATTAGAAATTGGCATGGCTTTGCAGGATGATGAAATTGGAAGTACGGCTGTGGGCTTAGGCATCGCAAGTGCAAACCATGAAATGCAATACACCCGCCTTTTTCGTTCATAAGAAGTTATTGTGAATCAAGTACTAAGAGTAGGGGTGGGAGGGCCAGTAGGCTCAGGGAAAACTGCATTGCTTAATGCACTTTGTAAAAGGTTGCGTGATCAATATGAAATTGGTGTGGTAACTAACGACATCTATACTAAAGAAGATGCAGAGTTTTTAATTAGACATAAAGCGCTTGATATCGAGCGTATCGTTGGAGTTGAAACTGGTGGATGTCCGCATACTGCAATTCGTGAAGATGCATCGATTAACTTAGCTGCAGTACAAGGTCTTTGTAATCGATTCCCCTCTTTAGATTTAGTGCTAGTAGAGAGTGGAGGAGACAATTTAAGTGCAACCTTTAGCCCCGAGCTTTCTGATTTAACTATTTACGTGATTGATGTAGCTGCCGGCGACAAGATACCTCGTAAGGGAGGTCCTGGTATTACTAAATCAGACTTGCTTATAATTAATAAAATAGATTTAGCACCTATGGTGGGTGCTTCGCTTGATGTAATGAAATCTGATGCAAGTAAAATGCGTGGTGAACGCCCTTTTGTTTTTACTAATCTAAAAACCCATGAAGGCTTAGATGAAATTATTAGCTTTATAAAGTCAGAGGGAATGCTGAATTAAAAAAGTAATATTTTTTTATGGACATGATCTGTATTTAATATCTAATAATTTTCTACGATAATAATTTTATTTCATAAATTTTAATAAAGATATTTGATAAGATTATTTTATAAACCTTTCAATTAGTACTAACTACTATCTTTTTTTTGATCTGAATAAGGAGTAGCCTAAAGTATTATTTATTTGTTAGTGGCATCGATTGTGAATGTAGGTCAATGCTACTTTCTATAAATAAAATAATTATCCGAGTCAGGAGTATGTGAGTGATAAAATCCTCATGGAAAGTTGGTGTATTGTTTTCGAAAACAGGTGTTACCTCTGTAATCGAAAAGACACAATTAAACGCTACACTACTTGCCATTCGTGAAATTAATGCTCAAGGTGGAGTGCACGGTAGGCGTATTAAACCTATAGTCTATGATCCACAATCAAACCCAGAGAATTTTCGACAGCTTGCAAAACGCTTAATTACTAAAGATTATGCAAACATCATTTTTGGTTGTTATATGTCAAGCACACGCAAGGCAGTTCTTCCTATTGTAGAAGACTACAATGCCCTGTTGTGGTACCCCACACTATACGAAGGTTTTGAGTATTCAAAAAACGTAATTTACACGGGTGCTGTACCGAACCAAAATAGCATGTTCTTGGCGCGTTATTTGCTAAATCAATATGGCAATCGTTTTTATTTTGTAGGCTCTAATTATATTTATCCGTATGAATCAAATCGGATCATGAAAGATATTTTAGATTCAACTGGAGGTAAGGTTGTTGCCGAGAAATATATTCCATTAGATGCAACGAATGAGGATATAGCTCCTATATTATTGGATATTCTAGAAAAACGCCCAAACGTAATTTTTAGTACGATTGTTGGATCGGCAACCAGTAAGTTTTATAAGAGTTATTGGAGTGCGGGTTTGCAACCTAGACAAATGCCTATTGCAAGTCTCACTACGAGTGAAGCAGAAGTAACTGCAATGGGTTATGAAGTAGGTGCAGGGCATATTACAGCTGCACCTTATTTTGAAACTGTTGACACACCTACTAATCATAAATTTGTGAAAAACTATAAAGCGATGTTCGGTGCATCGCAGTGTACAAATGCTTGTGCCGAAGCTGCTTATTTTCAGATTCATCTTTTTGCAGATATAATAAGTCGTGTAGGTACTTTGGATACAGATATTGTCCGAACGGCAACACTGGGTACGATATTCGATGCACCTCAAGGAACAATACAAATCGATCCAGATAACAATCATACATATTTATGGCCAAAAATTGGGCGTGTGAATGACAAAGGCGAGTTTCAAATCATTGCGGAAACAGATAGTCCAGTAAAACCCGACCCTTATCTGGTAGATCTTGGATCCGATAAAAGTCTTAATCGGATGAAATATTTTGAAAGTGAGCTTAATTAGTAATGGCGATAGAAATCTTAAAAGACCTTCGTAAGCTCAAAGTACTTGTTGTACATCCTAATGATGAACAAGGCAGTGATATCTGTCAGCACATTGAGAGAATTGGCTGTAAAGTGTGTATGGTTTGGCCGTGTCCAAAACACATTAAGTCCAATACTGATGTAGTATTTTTACAAACTTTGCAAGAGCATCCATTCACAGAAAAGCCATATTGGCTTACTGAAGAAAAAAACAGTCCAACTATAATTGCCATTGTAGATTATGAAAATCCAACTGTGCTACAGACCGTATATGAATTGGGAGCCCACGCGATAATCAACACACCAATTCGACCTTTTGGCCTATTGGCAAATTTGGTTATCGCAAGAGCACATTGGCGCAAAGAATTGGTATTAGGTTCTAGAGTGCAGAAACTTGAAACAAAAATAAGAAAAATCCATTCAGTTGAGCATGCTATAGCTATATTGGAGCGTGCAAATAACATCAGTCGCGAACAAGCCTATGAATTTATCAGGAGTAAAGCGATGGAGCGGCGGTTAACTACAGAAGATATTGCACAAGAAATAGTTGCTGCTGACAAAACCTTAGAGGTAAATGTTAAATCAAGCTTGTAAAATCGCCCTATATATAAGGGATATCCTTTTTTAAAAGGGGCCTTGACGTTTACTTGGAATTAGTCTAAAAAGTGTGTAACACATCGCGATAAGATCGGTCATTATTCAGCAGAACCAATAACGCTTCTGCATGAAAATATGGGCAAAAACGCCTTCAAGGGAAATGTCCTTGAGGGCTTTTTTATGCGTGTGAAAAAAAATAATTATGTATAGTTGGCCTAAAGCCATACTAGTTTGAGTTTAATTTTTGTTCGTAAAAAAATGTCGCTTTATAGCCGACTCGTTAAAACGACATAAGGTTATGAATAGACTTAGGAGGATAAAATATGTATCACGGTGATATATCAAGTAGTAAAGATGCAGTAGGCGTTGCAGTAGTAAACTACAAGATGCCTCGTCTGCATACCAAAGCAGAAGTCCTTGAGAATGCACGTAATATTGCGAGCATGCTCGAAGGAATGAAAGTTGGATTACCTGGAATGGATCTCGTCATTTTCCCTGAATACAGCACTCACGGAATTATGTATGACGAGAAAGAGATGTACGAAACGGCATCAACTTGTCCAGGCGAAGAAACCGATATTTTTGCAGAGGCGTGCCGCAATGCAAAAGTTTGGGGTGTTTTTTCACTCACAGGGGAGCGCCATGAGGATCATCCAAATAAAGCACCTTACAACACTCTTATCTTGATGAATGATCAGGGTGAAATTGTGCAGAAGTACCGCAAGATCATGCCTTGGGTACCAATTGAAGGCTGGTATCCTGGTAACTGCACGTATGTTTCAGATGGTCCAAAAGGATTGAAGATCAGTTTGATCATTTGTGATGATGGGAACTATCCTGAAATTTGGCGTGACTGTGCGATGAGGGGTGCCGAATTGATCGTTCGCTGCCAAGGTTACATGTACCCAGCTAAAGAGCAGCAAATAATGCTTGCTAAAACCATGGCATGGATGAATAACTGCTATGTTGCTGTGGCAAATGCATCTGGTTTTGATGGGGTGTATTCGTATTTTGGGTACTCTTCCATTATCGGATTTGACGGTCGCACACTCGGCGCCTGTGCTGAAGAAGACATGGGTGTGCAATATGCGAATCTTTCTGTTTCGCTCATTCGTGACGCACGCAAGAATCAGCAGTCTCAAAATCATCTGTTCAAGCTATTGCATCGTGGCTACACCGGTAAGATCAATTCTGGTGAAGGTGATAAAGGGGTTGCAGAGTGCCCTTACGACTTTTACAAGAAATGGATTACCGATCCAGAAGCTGCCCGTGAAATGGTGGAATCTTTTACCAGAACCACGGTTGGAACAGAAGAGTGCGAAATCGAGGGTATTCCAAACCCGAAAACACATCGCTAGTAGTGTAAATGAAGTTAAGGCGAAGACATCCTTGTGTCTTCGCCTTACTTTTCTTTAGATTGAGGGTACACTCGATCACAACTATCCACATGAACGCATACAATGAATCTTGATAGCTATTTAATCACGGAAGAACCGTATTACTCGCCTACTCATAATGAGATCCAATTGTTTCAGGCTGCCTATGCGAGTCGTATGCCGATGATGCTCAAAGGGCCAACAGGGTGTGGAAAAACACGCTTTGTAGAATACATGGCATGGAAACTCAAAATTCCATTGATTACAGTATCTTGTCATGAGGACATGACGGCTTCAGATCTTGTTGGTCGCTATTTACTCGATGCAGAAGGTACGGTTTGGCACGATGGCCCATTAACCTTGGCGGTACGTTATGGTGCAATTTGTTATTTGGACGAAATCGTTGAAGCACGACAGGATACAAGTGTTGTCATTCATTCTTTAACCGATGACCGTCGTATGCTTTCTATTGAAAAGAAGAATGAAGTCATTAAAGCCCATAAAGATTTTCAAATTGTAATTTCATATAACCCCGGCTATCAGAGTGTGTTAAAAGATTTAAAAGAATCGACCAAGCAACGATTTGGTGCGATCGATTTTGATTATCCCAAACCAGAGGACGAAGCAAAAATTATTGCACACGAAGCTGGTATAGATAAAAAGATCGCAAAAAAACTTGTAACCATTTCTGAGCGTTCCAGAAATTTGAAGGGGCATGGTTTAGATGAAGGGGCATCTACACGCATGTTAATTTATGCTGCACAACTCATCTCTCAAGGTGTTCCTCTTGAGGAAGCCTGTGAGGTGGCTTTAGTTCTACCCATTACGGATGATCACGACATTCGTAATGCGTTAAGTTCAGCAATTGCCGCGTGCACGTGAGGTGAATTTTGGGTGCGTCCACGACGCGAGGTAAATATGCAACGTTACCTCATCGCAATGAGCCTGGAGATCCCGATAAAAGATTAGTTTTTCTAATCAACAAAGGTAAATCTTTATTTCCAAAACAGTATCAAGCGCTTTGGGAGCGTGCATGTCATAAACTTGCGCATGCAGGATATGGCTCCTTAATACCTCTCTCCTATGCGCGTCATTCACCAAAACTAGTTAAAGTATTAAGCTCTGAAGCAGCAATTAATTTAGCTGCATCGGTATCACTTGCTGCCATTAAAGTGAATCGTGCGGCTGCAGAATTATTACCTAAAGCTGCGGTGATAGCAGCACATGAGTTGCGATCCGAGTCGGCCTTTACTTCATGGTTAAATACAATTGAAGAATTAATTTTATCGGCGCCGGAGTCTTCACTTGCAGTACTTGAGCGCACACAAAAAGTAGTAACTACGTTAACACCAGAACAATTTAGGTCATGGGTGTTTGCAGGATTACGTTCAACCGGTGAGGATACTTTACGTCAAATCCAATATTTTTCATTCACTGATCCGGAATCTGAAAAATGGTTTCGTCATGAAGCTGGTGATGTCGTATTTACTGATCTTGATCGACGCTTAAAGCTATATCTGATTGCATTGTGGAACTTGCGCCCACCGATACGTGATCTCCCAGCTTCCACGTCACCGCTATCATTACGACGTATTTCAATCAGTAATGGTGTTGTACAAATGCCGGAAGTTTTTCCAGGTTTTCACGGTGTGCAAGCGGAGAATATTTTTCGTGCAGGCCTTGCACATGTCGGCGCGCATTTGGTGTATTCGACTAAAAAATTTCCTTTAGGTGAGCTCAAACCTGTTCAAGTGGCTTTGGTATCGCTGATTGAAGATGCTCGAGTAGAATATTTGGCGATGCAAACTTTTCCTGGTCTGCGCAAGCTTTGGTTGCCGTTTCATGTGGCAAAGCCGAGTGGCCCTAAATTGGTTCCACATTTACTAGCCCGACTCTCACGTGCACTTATAGATGAGAACTACAAAGATAGGGATGGTTGGATCCAAAAAGGACGGGATATGTTTTTTGACCCTCAAAATGATATGACTGCTCCCGCTATGTGCCGAAAAATTGGCGTGCTTTTAGGCAATGATTTAGGACAGTTACGTGCACAATTTAATGCAAAAACATATGTCGTGGAACCGCCTTATCGTGATGATAATATGGGTCTTTGGGACTTTGGTGATTACCAAGGACAGGAGCAAGACAACCAAGGTATTTTTATAGAAGCTATGCGCATGGAGCATGAGGAAAAGGAAGATAACTCATCACCAGATCAAGATCGCCGAGAGGAAGACGAGCAGGACGAGCAACAATATCATGCGAGAGAAAGCACAGATCCCGAACATCGCGAATCAGATGTTGCGGTTCGTTACCCAGAGTATGATTACTTAACGAGTACCGAAAGACCCAATTGGTCATGTGTGGTGGAATATAATCCCGATTATGGAGATGTTTACAAAATTGATCGAATCCTAGAGACACACACCGACCTAGTTAATCGAATCACTAAATTAATTCAATCCGCCAAGGTTAGCTTACCTGAGCGCTTGTATCATCAAAGCTTAGGTGAATCGTTAGATCTAGATGCCTGTATCGATGCCGTTATCAGTCGCAAGATGGGTCAAGTGCCCGACCCAAGAATTTATAGTGCTACTGAACGTAAACATCGAGATTTATCGGTGTTGGTATTATTAGATATTTCAAACTCTACTAATGATCGTGTGCAAAAAGCCAGTGCCACAGTATTGGAACTTGAGATTCAAGCTACGGCATTGCTGGCATATGCCATGTCGGAACTAGATGATCCGTTTGCAATTTCCGCTTTCTGTTCGGATGGCAAAGAGGATGTTCATTACTATCGCATTAAAGATTTCGATGCCCCTTACGATTTAACTGCTCGAGCATATCTTGCGGGTTTGCGCGGAAAATTATCCACACGCATCGGAGTCGCAATGCGCCATGCATTGAGTGATTTGATTAGACAGCGTACCCATCGAAGGTTGTTACTTGTCATTTCGGACGGAGAGCCTTCTGATATTGATGTAAAAGATAAAAAATATTTAGTTGAGGATGCCCGTAAAGTAGTCCGCTCTGTTTCACGTCTTGGAGTCGATACCTTTTGTGTTGGACTAGATGCTGGTGGTGATAATTATTTAAACAGAATTTTTGGAAGAAAAAATGTAACAGTGATTGATAGGCTGGAACGCTTGCCTGAACGCTTGCCTATGCTTTATCTTCGTCTAACAGCGTAATATGAGAAATATAATTAGAGTATAAAGATATAACGTGGAGGACTAACAATATGTCTGACAATAAAATCTATCCTGTACCCAGTGCGGTCGCATCCGCTGCACACATCGATAAAGCCAAATATGAATCGATGTATCAACAATCAATTGAAGACCCTGCAGGTTTTTGGGCTGCACAGGCAGATGAATTTGTAACCTGGTTTAAAAAGTGGGACAACGTTTTAGATTGGGATTACCACAAAGGTCATATTCGTTGGTTCGAAGGGGCAAGTTTAAACGTATCGTATAACTGCATTGATCGTCACTTAGATAGCCGTGGCGACCAGACCGCGATAATCTGGGAAGGGGATAATCCAAACGACGATATACATATCACCTATAAAGATTTACATAAAGAAGTCTGCAAATTTTCAAACGCACTTAAATCGCGTGGTGTAAAAAAAGGCGATCGTGTATGCATCTATATGCCTATGATTCCTGAGGTAGCTGTAGCAATGTTGGCATGTACACGTATTGGTGCGGTGCATTCCGTCGTGTTCGGCGGTTTTTCACCAGACTCATTGTGTGATCGCATACTTGATTCAGATTGCAGAATTGTTATCACGGCCGATGAAGGTGTACGTGGAGGTAAGAAAGTACCATTAAAAGCGAATACCGATATTGCGCTAACAGAATGCCCAAATGTAAGCACTGTTGTTGTGGTAAAGCGAACGGGTGGGGATATCTCTTGGGATAACAAACGAGATTGTTGGTATCACGAATTGATGCAATCTGCCAGTGATGATTGTCCGCCTGAACATATGGATGCAGAAGACCCACTTTTTATTTTATACACCTCAGGATCGACAGGGAAACCTAAAGGTATTTTGCATACCACAGGTGGCTATCTTTTGTATGCCGCGATCACTCATAAATATGTGTTTGATTATCAAGACGTAGAAGTTTATTGGTGCACAGCAGATGTTGGTTGGGTCACCGGACATACTTATATCGTGTATGGACCTTTATGTAATGGTGCGATCACCATGATGTTTGAAGGTGTGCCGAATTACCCAGATGGCAGTCGTTTTTGGCAAGTGTGTGACAAACACAACGTAGCCAGTTTTTATACTGCACCCACTGCGATACGCGCCTTAATGAGTCTTGGCAATGATCCAGTTAAAAAAACCAGCCGTAAAAGCTTACGTCTGTTAGGAACAGTAGGAGAACCTATTAACCCCGAGGCTTGGGAGTGGTATTACCATGTGGTAGGTGATAGCCGTTGTCCAATTGTAGATACCTGGTGGCAAACTGAAACAGGGGGACAGCTTATTACGCCGTTACCTGGTGCTACAGATCTAAAACCCGGTTCGGCAAGCAAACCATTCTTTGGAATTCAGCCAGCAATTGTCAATGAGAATGGCAAAGAACTTGAGGGTGAGTGTCAAGGTAATCTAGTCATAAAGTTCCCTTGGCCCGGACAAATGCGCACTATCTATGGGGATCATCAACGTTTTATTGATACGTATTTTTCCCAATATCCTGGAATGTATTTCAGTGGTGATGGATGTCGAAGAGATGTTGATGGTTATTATTGGATTACAGGTCGTGTGGATGATGTATTAAACATCTCTGGACATCGCTTGGGCACTGCAGAAGTTGAGAGTGCTTTAGTTTTGCATGCTGCAGTTGCGGAAGCTGCCGTTGTAGGGTATCCACATAAAATCAAAGGACAAGGAATTTATGCATATGTAACGCCTATGGCAGGCGTAGAAACCAGTGAAGAATTGAAAGAAGAATTGGTACAGTTGGTGCGCAAAGAAATTGGACCCTTTGCTAAACCAGACATCATCCAATGGGCACCAGGATTACCAAAAACACGCTCTGGAAAAATCATGCGGCGAATTTTAAGAAAAGTTGCAGAAAACGACGTCGATAATCTTGGTGATACAACAACACTAGCTGATCCCTCTGTTGTAGATAACATTATGACTAATCGTGTCAATACATAAGTAACATTTTAACAACTCAAGACAAAGCACTTTTCAAACCAAGCTTAATGCTTAGTGATGTATTTAAGTGATGTTTTTTTTAGAAAGGTATAAGGTGATTTGAGCGTATATTCTTATATTCATATTCATTAAGTAAGTCTTTATAAGACACTGATATTTATTGCTACAGCAATTATTGAATGTACGTTTTTATCCATTCGTCGCCATATTTATACCGCTTAGCACCCATAGCTGAACTCTATTATTATTTCTGCTATTCATATAGTGTCATTGGAGTTGGAAATACAAGGTTCATGAATATGATGGATTCTATTCTGTCTATTGGGCATGTAAAAATCGGAGCTGTTTTAATTGCATTTTTGTTATTTGCACTTTGGGCAATTAATATAGTTAGGAAATTACGCACACAATTTCAAGCCGCACAGCTGCGTAAAGCTGAATTAAGACGGATTCAAGAACTTCGTAAACAATATAAGAAAGATATTTCTACATTTATTAAATCATACAGAAACGACATATCAACTAAGCTGGAAGAAAACAAAGTGGATAATGGCCTCTTTGTTTTTTGGAGTGGTGCTGATGAAGTTTTTAAGAAATTTCAAAGCGATACATCGCAAATAAGTAAACTGCCCGATAAAGAAGAGCGTATAGCAATTCGTGGTTTTTATACAGAAGCAAAATCTCTAATAGATGGTATTCTCTATAACAACCACCTACTCAAAAAATATCAATATTTACGCTGTAAGATTAAAACCACTACTGCGACATCTGCAGAGGTAGATGAAGTTAAAAATGTAGCTCAACAAATGTCAATGCTGGGTGCGCAGTTACGTCAGCAACATCATGAATTATTAGCAAGTCTCAGTACAATAAAATCTTACTTTTAGCATTTGAATGCTAAGCAAACAATTCTGACATTATTTGAATTCTTCGAGTCTTTGACGAAATTCTCGTAGTTGTGTTTTTTTAGCTTCAACACGAGCTCTTGAATTAGAGTCTATTCCAGGTGACCTTAATGATAATTGTATTTGTTCCATTGCCGCGCCGTACTGTGCATGTGCGGCATAAAAATCACTAAGAGATTCATGGCTGCGCCATGGCATATTCGCTTTACTGGCCGCTTTAGCTTTTAATTTATCAATGATAGGACTTTGTTGGTTTGCACTGCTTAGCTGATCTAGTTTTTGTAGAGCGAGTTGAGCTTGGTTTTCTTCAATCAAGCTTGATGCTAAATAATAAATAATAGGAAAATTATTCGGATATATCTGATCCAATGATTCTAAAATAGGTTTAGCTTTATAAGCTTGTCCTCCATTGATATAAATTTGTGCCATAGCAAGTTTGAGAGTCAACTCATTATCTGCATTGATGGGTATTTTTTTCAATTGTTGAATAGCTTGTTGACTTTTCCCAGCACGACTCAATGCGCCTGCGTAGGTATACATCTCTGTATCGCTTAACCCATTAGAAGATTTATTTATTTCCCTAAATTGATTAATCATTTGCGATGAATCTGAAGTTATCGCAATTGCGCGCGCTCTTGCATAATCAAAATGAATAGTATTGGAAGCATATTTTCCTTTATATTGATTAGCGAGAGCTTTTGATTCGCTAATTCGTCTTAGTGTGAGTGGGTGAGAGCTTAAAAATTCAGGTATTTGTCCACGGTTTAATTGTGTGTGTTTGTTTAATTTGTCAAAAAAACTTGGCATACCTTGTGGGTCTATATTTGCACTGACTAGTAGTTGCATACCGATTCGATCTGCTTCTTGTTCAAAACTACGGGAATAAGCAAGTTGTCTTTGCTGTAGTGCTGCTTGAGAAGTAAAGAGTGCTGCCTGCCCTAGTTCACTATCATATGCTGCAGCAAGTATGGATCCTAAAAACGTTAGCGCAGAAATAAAACTAAATGATTTAGAATTTGCGAAATTACGCGCTATATGGCGTTGCGTAACATGTGCGATTTCATGAGCAAACACACTTGCAACTTCACTTTCTTCATTTCCTAGAATTAACAGTCCACTGTTAATAACGACAATACCGCCTGGTAAAGCAAATGCATTTACATTGGGATCTAGAACCAAAAGAAAAGTAAAAGGAAAATCTGAATTAAGTCCGCCGGAAGTAATTCGTGTGCCTAAAGAATGAATATATTGACTGAGCTCAGGGTCATTAGTAACCGGTAAACTTCCACGTACCTCAGCAATTAAAAGACGACCTAATTCAATTTCTTTTGCTGGGCTAAGCTCTGCACTAGCAGGTCCACCAATATCAGGTAAATTGCTATAGGAAAAACAAATAGGCGATGAGAGCACAAGCGCCAGACACAATAATGTAGGTACTAAGAACTTAAATCGCATACGTAGTTTGTGCAGGTGAAGGGTAATATTCGTCATAAATCATTAAGACAGGGTGATGAGCAAATCGTTTACATTATTGTAGCGGTTCAAATCATTTAAAGTGGAGTAATGTTTGAAGCATGCAAATATCAAATAACCATATAAATTTTAATGAAAAGTATAACTGTGAAAATAAAGAGAACAACTAGGCTATATTAAAATATTATGATATTGTAATACTTTTGTGCATTTAGATTTAATCACCTATAAGCTAATATGTAAAAGAATTTTAAAGGAGTTGTTAATGGCTGATTTTGATCAAGAGTTAGATGCATGTGGATTAAACTGCCCACTACCAATTTTACGAGCAAAGAAAGCATTGTCTGGAATGGATACTGGTAAAGTATTGCAAATTATTGCCACTGATCCAGGCTCAGTTAAAGATTTTGAAGCGTTTTCAAAGCAAACAGGCAATGAGCTTTTGGATTCAAGTGAAGCTGATGGAAAGTTTTATTTCCACATCAAGAAAAAGTAATAATAATTTTGACTAGCTTAGTGGCCAACCGAGTCACTACATTAAATTTTAATAACTAGTTTTATAGCCTTGTAGTGCAAGTGCTCATGCCTTTTAGGTTTAAGCATTAGCTTTTCTTTTGATAAAACTTGGACTTTTGCTATAGCAAATGCGGCACATTATTTCGATTTTGTTAGAAAACGAAGCCGGTGCTTTGTCAAGAGTCTCAGGGTTATTTTCCGCGCGTGGCTATAACATTGAATCACTGAACGTAGCGCCAACTAATGATGCTACTGTTTCACGTATTACGGTTGTCACCGATGGAAGTGAAAAAGTAATCGAGCAGATTGAAAAACAACTAAATAAGCTTATTGATGTAGTTAAAGTGCTCGATTTGACTGCAGATGAGCATATTGAAAGAGAAATTCTGTTGTTAAAATTACGCAATACAAAAGCAACTCAATCCGCATTAGAAGTTTTAACAAATGAATACGCAGGAAAAGTAGTCGATAATACGAACAATTCTTTTGTAGTTGAAATAACAGGTGTCGGCGAGAAGCTAGATCGCGCTATAAAATCTGTGCCTACAGATATTATATATGAACTTGTACGCTCAGGTGCGCTAGGTGTATCAGCTGGAAATACAATCTTAAAATTAGAATCAATGTGACTTCAAGCGTGAAGAAAAGGAAGAATGCGCATGAAAATTTATTATGATAAAGATGCTGATCTTTCAGTTATTCAAGGTAAGCAAGTAGCTATCATAGGTTATGGCTCTCAAGGGCATGCGCATGCAAATAATCTACAAGACTCTGGTGTTAAAGTGACAGTAGGATTACGTGAAGGCTCTTCATCTTTTGAAAAGGCTAAGAATGCAGGAATACATGCGCATTCAATTGAAGATGCGGTAAAGGCTTCCGACATTATTATGGTATTGGCGCCAGATGAACATCAAAGCAAGCTATACGAAGATGTTATTGAGCCTAATATCAAGCATGGCGCAACGCTCGCCTTTGCCCATGGATTTAATATTCATTTTAAATGCATAACTCCTCGTGAAGACTTAGATGTCATCATGATCGCACCGAAAGGACCAGGTCATTTAGTACGTTCAACATATACGCAGGGCGGAGGAGTTCCAACATTAATTGCGGTATATCAAGATGCTTCAGGCGATGCAAAAAACACGGCATTGTCTTACGCGTCTGCAAACGGTGGAGGACGTGCAGGGATTATTGAAACTACATTTAAAGAAGAAACTGAGACTGATTTGTTTGGAGAGCAAGCTGTATTATGTGGTGGCGCTACTGCACTCGTACAAGCAGGCTTTGAAACATTAGTCGAAGCAGGTTATGAACCTGAGATGGCATATTTCGAATGTCTACATGAGTTAAAGCTTATCGTTGATTTAATGTATGAAGGCGGTATTGCAAATATGCGTTACTCAATCTCAAATACTGCAGAATATGGCGATCTCACTCGCGGGCCACGAATTATAAATGCAGATACCAAAGCAGAGATGAAACGAATACTCGCAGAAGTGCAATCCGGTGAATTCGCAAAAGAATTTATACAAGAAAATCAAACCGGGGCAAAAAACATGCAAGCTTTACGTGAACGTGGACGTAAACATCCTATTGAAGAAGTCGGTGCAAAGTTACGGGAAATGATGCCTTGGATAAAATCAAACAAATTAGTTGATCAAACCAAAAATTAATTCATACTTCTACATGACATTGTCATGAACTATTAATAAAGATGCTAATTGCTAAAGAAGCGCGTCCATTTTTATTGGTAATTGGCGTAATTATTGCTTTGGCCCATTATAAAGTTAGTCTCGCTCTTGTATGGCCAGCATGGTTATTTTTTATAATCTTGTTATTTCTGTTTCGTGATTTCAAACGCACTGTTCCACCAATACCATTAGCCGTTGTTAGTCCGATAGATGGTAAAGTTATAGAAGTTAAAGAGGCGCATGATCCATATCTAGATCGCCCTGCGCAGGGTATTCATATGCGACAATCTATTCTAGGAGAGTTTAATGTACATAGCCCTGTAGAAGGTAAAGTGCAGAACTTGTGGGTAAATTCGCCAACCACGCCAGTATATACGCAATTGGCAATTTGGATTCAAACTGATGAACTAGATGATGTTGTAATGGCAGCTAATTTAAAATCCGTGTTACGCCATGCGAGTTGTCAGATCAGTGCCGGTGAAAAATTAGGCCAGGGACAACGTTGTGGGCTCATCGCATTTGCTTGTGAGGTTGTAATTTATCTGCCCGCAACTGCCAATATTGCCATAAAGGTGGGACAATTGGTTCGCGCTGGAAGCGATAAGTTGGCAGAATTCGTTCATGAAACTACTACTTAGTGTGCTCTATGAAAAGCACTGATGGAAAACCACGCAAGGGTATCTACCTGTTACCCAATTTGTTCACCACCGGAGCATTATTTGCCGGTTTTTATGCCATTGTGGCGGCTACTGCAGATCGTTTTGAACAGGCAGCCATTGCAATTGTAGTAGCAATGTTACTAGATGGTTTTGATGGACGAATAGCTCGCATGACACAAACGACAAGTGAATTTGGGGCACAGTACGATAGCATTTCCGATATGGTTTCGTTTGGAGTGGCACCATCGTTAGTAGTATATGAGTGGGCGCTGATTCATTTTAAAGACTTCCCCTGGATATGGTCCAAACTTGGTTGGTTAGCTGCTTTTTTCTATACAGCCGCCGCTGCATTACGACTGGCCAGATTTAATACTCGAGTTACAGTTGTAAGTAAGCGCTATTTTCAAGGTCTACCCAGTCCGGCTGCTGCGGCTGCATTGGTTGGTTTCATTTGGGTCTGTCACGACATGCAACTGTCTCGCGCTGATTTTGCGGTACCCGCTCTAATAGTCACCATTTTGCTTGGTGCATGTATGGTAAGTAACTTCAGTTACTATAGTTTTAAAGATATCAATCCTAGAGACCGTGTGCCATTTATTGCCATGTTAGCTATGGTGCTTGGATTTATTTTGGCGTCAATTGACACCCCTAAACTATTTTTTGCGTTATTTGCGGTATATGCTTTATCAGGTCCCGTGACCTACCTTATTCGTTTACGTCGCAAGCGCCAGCTTCGAGCTGGCTTGAACGAAGAAAAACCACGCTAAGTCTAATAATCAGATTCGAATCGCAATTAATTCAGGCATCTCGTAAATAACTTGTGGAAAATAGCTGCGTGGCGAGCTATATTCAACTTTATGAAACAAGTGCCCCCATTATTTCAACATGCATCAACTGAGGTCTTAAATACAACTTTTGTATTTGCCGTTTCTCACTTAGCGCTGCTACTGCCGCACTAGCGGCACTATTTTGTACCTGGCGAGGCTAATACGCGCATTCAAATTATTTTTTACCTTCTCAACTAAGGATTTTCGTGTAAGTTTTAAATAATATGGTCTGTTATAAGATCGTGTGTATTGTATTAAACCCTAGCGGAGTTTTATGTAGGAGCATAGTGCAGTGGCGACTAAGGAAAAATTGACAATTTTTGATACGACTTTGCGCGATGGAGAGCAAAGTCCAGGCGCATCGATGACGCGTGACGAAAAGGTTCGTATTGCGAAGTCTTTAGAGCGCATGAAAGTAGATGTTATTGAGGCCGGATTCCCAATGGCAAGTGTAGGAGATTTTGAAGCAGTGCAAGCCGTAGCCACTACAGTTAAAGACAGTACGGTCTGTGGGTTAGCACGGGCACTTGATAAGGATATCGATAGGGCTGGTGAGGCATTAAAACCTGCTCAGTCAGCAAGAATTCATACTTTTATTGCAACCTCACCCATACACATGCAACGCAAGTTACGCATGACTGAAGATCAAGTTTTGGAGCAAGCCATCGCTGCTGTAAAGCGAGCTCGGCAATTTACGGATAATGTTGAATTTTCACCTGAAGATGCAGGTCGCTCAGAATTTGAATTTTTATGTAGAATTATCGAAGCAGTAATTAAAGTTGGCGCCAATACTATTAACATTCCAGATACAGTTGGCTATAACATTCCAAATCAATTTGGCGATTTACTTGGGCGCTTAATTAATGATATACCAAATTCTGATCAGGCTATATTTTCAGTTCATTGCCATAATGACCTTGGTCTTGCTGTTGCTAATTCGCTTTCGGCAGTGTTACATGGTGCACGACAAGTTGAATGTACTATTAATGGATTGGGTGAACGTGCAGGCAATGCATCTTTAGAAGAAGTGGTTATGACAGTGCGTACACGTCAAGATGTATTTCCCTGTGAAACAGAGATAGATACCACGCAAATTGTTCCGACTTCTCGTATGGTATCTACTATTACTGGATTTCCAGTACAACCGAATAAAGCAATTGTCGGTGCTAATGCATTTGCACATGAATCGGGCATACATCAAGATGGTGTGCTAAAAGCACGTGAGACTTACGAAATTATGCGCGCCGAAGATGTAGGTTGGGCAGCTAACAAAATTGTTTTAGGTAAACATTCTGGGCGTAATGCATTTAGAACTCGTTTAGATGAGTTAGGCATAACCTTTGATACAGAAGATGAATTAAACAACGCATTTGCAAATTTTAAAGATTTAGCAGATCGTAAACATGAAATTTACGATGAAGATTTGCATGCGCTTGTCTCGGATACCAATTTGGAAAACAATGATTATTGGAAGTTAGTTGCATTAAAAGCTCATTCTGAAACGGGTAAAAAACCAAGTGCACAAGTTACCTTATTAGTGAATGGTAAAGAAGCGACAGCAACGGCGAATGGAGGAGGGCCGGTTGATGCAACCTTTTGTGCCATAGAAGAAATTGTAGAGAGTCAAACGCAATTACAACTCTATTCAGTAAACAATATTACTACGGGTACTGATGCACAAGGTGAAGTAACAGTTCGTTTGCAAAAAGCTGGAAGGATTGTGAATGGGCATGGGGCGGATACCGATATCGTGGCGGCGTCAGCAAAAGCTTATTTACATGCCTTGAATAAACTTGTAAGGCCTCAAGAAAGAGCGCATCCACAGCACGGTGTTTAGTATTAAGCTATAAAGAAATGAACGAAGAAAAGCGCTTGTATTATCTAAATCAGATGGGAATACAAGCCTGGGTACCTCAATTATCCAAGATGGATAAAAGTGAATTCAATGTAAATGATAATTTCTCAATTAAAGTACAACAAGCCGATACAATTTTAAAAGATGTAAACTCTAACGATGAACATTTTGCGGAAAGATTTAAGGAACTTAAACAAAGAGTCGCATCATGTACCTTATGTAATTTGCACCGTACCCGCACACAGACTGTTTTTGGTGTGGGGCATCCGGCAGCAGATTGGCTCATTATAGGTGAAGCACCAGGCGCAGATGAAGATCGAGTAGGCGAACCTTTTGTAGGGCGCGCAGGTCAACTATTGACAAGTATGCTTCGTGCCATTGGTCTTGCGCGTGAAGAAGTTTTTATTACAAATATACTTAAATGTAGACCACCTAATAACCGCGATCCACAGCAGCATGAAATAGAGTGTTGCCGTCCGTTTTTACACCAACAAATTGAATTTTTACAGCCTAAAATTATTCTGGCTGTAGGAAGGATCGCTGCCCAATCTTTGCTTAATACGGATACTCCAATAGGTCGACTGCGGGGTAAAAGATATACCTATGAAGACACTAAAATACCTCTAGTAGCAACATATCACCCAGCCTACTTATTGCGTAGTCCACAGCAAAAACGCAAAGCTTGGGAAGATTTGAAATTTGCGCTTGAGATCAAAAATCTATGCTAATTGTCGGTTTAACTATCGACAATTAATGAGAATTACTTGCAATTAATTTACACTATGGCTCATGAGTGCAGTATTTGAATTTCCAACTGAGACCTACCGGTTAATGACAGATTATGATTTGCCGGTAATTCTTGATATAGA
>CAJHZF010000012.1_pt1 | contig 18807 bp, 16 predicted proteins | sample 9198891 | NCBI WGS metagenome assembly CAJHZF01 (sample SAMEA7708349, study PRJEB35096) | sediment metagenome | biome: marine neritic benthic zone biome [ENVO:01000025]; feature: sediment [ENVO:00002007]; material: shallow marine sediment [ENVO:03000034] sea grass bed [ENVO_01000059] ...
CGCAACATAATGCACTGCTTCTTGTGTAAATGGAATTGGCATCAAGTCGTACAAATGCCCACGATCAGAACAGTAACTAAGATGTTCACTGTAACAGCGAATATTATAGTTATCTAAGAAATTCTTAATGTCTTCAACTAAAGATTCATCTAATGGCGCGGGGCTGCCCAGCGATAAAGATAGACCATGACTTACAAATGGAACTTTTTCGGTAAAGGCACGAAAACGTTTGCCTAATTTTCCGCCAATTCCAATCCAGTTCTCTGGTGCAACTTCCATAAAATCGATGTCGGCTGGAAAATTGGTTTCCAATTCATCAAACAGATCACGCCGTAGGCCCAGACCAGATCCTGTTACGGGGTAGGTTTTTTGGGGGTTGGGATTCATGTAACGCTTTTCCTTTAACTAAGTAGACCTCGCAACAATAGAGGATCTTACACTTCAGTGGCGCTCGTATTTTAACGTTATTTTAGCAGGTGCGGGGAATGCCATAAGTATCTGATTAAATTGGATATACTATTAAATGTTCATCCTTTGTAAGGATTAATTTGCTTTGGTTGGGATATGCAGGCTAAGCGAGTTTAATTCTGCGTAGCAGGATGCCCAAGGTGGGTGCTTGTACAATCAGTGTAAATAAAACAACACCATAAGCGATGGATTGAATTGTAAACCAGCCATCAAGTTCCAAAGGCAAAGATAAGGCGAGTGCTACTGTAACTGCGCCCCGCAATGCGCCCCACACCATAACAGTTTGGTATTGATGAGAGATAGGTTCTATTCCAGGCACCCAATATGTTAAAGGTAAGGCTCCAAATATTAATGCAACACGGGTCACTAAAACAGCTCCGATTCCAATTAACATTGCAAGCCACTGTTCCTTAAACATTGTCAATGTAATCGTGATCCCTAGGAGTAAGAATAAGATTACATTCGCGTCATAGGCGATAAATTCCCAAAATGTTTGGCTAAACTCGACTAGAGTAGATTTTTGACGGGCATGGCCTAATATTAAACCAGAAATTAAAACCGCCATAACCCCTGATGTTTCCCACAAGTGTTCGGCGATGTATAAACAAAAGATAACCGTAATTACAGTTACAATAGCCCATGTGATCGGTGTTTTAAGAATTCGTAAAATCAAATAACCACATGCACCTACAAGGGCACCTGCAAAAAACCCACCGAAAAATACTCGTAGAAATTCAATGATGACTGCACTGAATTCCAAAGTAGCTTTTGAGGCTTGTGCAAGCACTGCTAGAATCGTAAATAAAACAATGGATGCAACATCATTAAATAAACTTTCACCTTCCAAAATAACCAGTAATCGTTTGGGTGCATCAAGTTTCTTAAAAAGCGCAATAACTGCAACTGGATCCGTAGACGAAAGTATAGCCCCGGTTAAGAGCGCCACAATGAGCGGAAACCCTGACCCATGTCCAATACCGATATAAATGAGGGATCCCGTTATTAATGTCGCCACCATCACTAGCGGCACAGCTAGCAATAATACGATAGCAATGTCTTTCCGTAGCGCTCTAGCGTCTAAATTAAATGCAGATTCGAAAATTAACACGGGTAGTAGTACGTGCAGGATTAGTTCCGTAAAGTGATGCCACCTTAATCCCGTGTCATAGCCCAGCTGTACGATGACTTCTGAGCCAATGAAGCCAACTATAACTAACAGCACGCTGAAAGGTAAATAGATACGCTTTGCAAGTGGTTCTATAAATAGGCCCACTAATAACAAAGTAGAAAATGCAACTAAGGCAAACATAGTGCTGGTACTTTAGGTAGGAGTCTTTGGATTATTCTCTACAACACTTTGCAATCCAATAATCCACACTGAAGTATTTACCGGCCCCAATGAAGAACAATACCAATAGCATAATGAAATAAGTAACCGCGAATTCGATACCATTATTAAGCACTACCAAATTTCCTTTCTCGGTTAACCAACTATAGTCACCATGTTTTTTCAATAATGATTTTGCGTCACTCAGGCGTTTGCCCACTTCTTCACTGTTTTCCAGGCTATGTTTTGCAGCGGGTATCCCTAGTGATGCCAACGGTTTTGCAGTACTGGTAGCGGGGTCGCTTGGTGCAATGGCAAACCAGCCTTTATCCCAGTGCACCGCAAAGATGGCAACCAGCATGGTAATCATCAGCGGGATTGCAAACCAACGTGCCGCGATGCCAAACAACAATGCAATGCCACCAAATAATTCAGCTGAAGCTGCAAGGACTGCCATTAACATCGGTGCAGGTAAGCCAAGCCCCCAATCGGGATTGCCAAACCAACTGGCAATGTCTTCAAGGTGCATAAATTTATGCAAGCCCACCGCAATAAATATAGGAGCTAAATACAAGCGCAGTACAAGTGGGCCGAGAAAATCAATGGCTCGAAATTTATCTAAAATATTTTGTAACGAATTAGCTGCTGTAACGAATGCTGACATGTAGGGTCTCCTAGTTTTAAATGACGTAATGTCAAAAAATTTTTTATGTCGGAATGGGTTCTGGGTACAACTCATCTAATGGGACTGACTTGCCATCTGGGCATACCATCCGTGCATGGAAGCGCCGCAATTGACGTGGTTCATGTACCCCACATGAATGCGCTATTACACCTACTTCATGGACCATGTTTTGCGCATAATTCCTTACACGCTCTGCTTTTAATGTAGGATCTAAGCCAGTTTGCAGTTTTTTATCGTGTGTAGTTATACCGGTGGGGCAGGTATTTTTATTGCATTGCAAGGCTTGAATACAGCCTAAGGAAAACATGAAACCACGTGCTGACACGACAAAATCAGCACCCACAGCAAACGCCCAGGCTACTTCTGCAGGGGTTATGAGTTTGCCTGATGCAATGACTGTGATGCGTTCACGTATCCCATGAACTTTTAAACGGTCTACAACCAACGGCAGACTCTCTTTTAGAGGTAAGCCCATGTAGTCAATCAAGCTCATGGGTGCGGCACCGGTGCCACCATCGGCACTGTCCACGGTAATGAAATCTGGGGCACATTCAATGCCACGTTTTTTTATAGCCACCGCGAGATTATCGATCCAACCATACGCACCAATCACAGCTTTAAACCCTGTGGGTTTACCCGTGACATTGCGAATATGCTCTATTAAGTCAAGTAAATCATCTACAGAGTCAATTTCAAGGTGGCGGTTTGGACTGATGGAATCGCTTCCTGCTGGAATTCCGCGAATTTGTGCAATTTCTTGTGTTACTTTTCCTCCCGGTAGAATGCCGCCTTTTCCAGGTTTAGCACCTTGACTTAATTTAAGCTCAAACATTTTCACTTGTTGGTGTGCAGCCATTTCACGTAATTTGTCGTCACTTAAATTACCCTCTGCATCGCGAACACCGTATTTAGCAGTTCCAATTTGAAACACAATGTCTGCTCCCCCTTCTAAATGGTATGGAGATAATCCCCCTTCACCGGTATTCATCCAACAACCTGCCATCCGTGCGCCATTAGAAAGAGCCAGCACTGCAGGTTTGGAAATCGCGCCATAGCTCATGCCTGAAATATTAAAAATGGAATCTGTAGTGTATGGGTGTGTTGTATTAGGTCCTATGGTTACTTCACTGGTGGGTACTGCATCTTCATCCAAGGTTGGAAATGGGCAATTCACAAATAACACCGTCCCTGTTGGACGTAAATCACGCGTTGAACCAAATGCCGTAGTATTGTCGATATTTTTTGCCGCGCGGTAGACCCATGATCGTTCCGCACGGTTAAATGGTAGTTCTTCACGATCCATTGCAAAAAAGTATTGTCGAAAGAACTCGCCTAATTCTTCAAAAAAATAACGAAAACGACCGATGACAGGAAAGTTATGGCGTATGGCTTGCGCGCGCTGAGATTTGTCAATGATATACAAAGCAATAACGACTAATACCAGAACACCGATTGCAAAAATGAATAGTAGAGCTGCGATCTCAAGGAAGCGAATCAAAAAAACTGGTAATTCAGCCATCATGGATCTTCCCTAATTAATTATTATTAACTTTGCGCATGGGATAGATGAAAGGGACACTACGCAAATTATTTCAACATATTATCGCGCATGTGGACTATACAATAAACAGGTCATGTAATTATGTTGTCAATGGTTTGTCGTTTTTTAATTTAGAGAATGCTTATATTCGTTACAAAATAGAGGCGTATATGAATTAGGCAGGATACACTTTAGCCTGATGTAAGAATTGCCCAGTATTATGGTCTACTTAAGCAAAGAATAAAAAGTAAGAGAATAAATTTTTATAAGACAAAATAAAAACTTTAAATCAATAACATTGTTTGGGGGCTACGATGAAAGCGTCAGATCTTTTTGTTAAGTGTTTAGAAGAAGAGAATATTGAATACATATTCGGTGTTCCTGGCGAAGAGAATGCTGACTTCATGATTTCTCTACAAGACTCAAATAAAATCAAATTTATTCTTACGCGTCATGAACAAGGCGCAGCCTTCATGGCTGAAATTTATGGTCGTTTAACTGGCAACCCCGCTGGTTGTTTAGGCACACTGGGCCCAGGTGCAACCAATTTAATTACCGGTGTGGCGGATTCGAATATGGATCGTGCACCTATGCTGGTGTTGACAGGTCAAGGTTCAACGTTACGTTTGCATAAAGAATCCCATCAAATTATGGATGTGGTGAAAATGTTTGAGCCCGTTACTAAATGGGCTACTACTGTGTTACATCCCGAAACTATCCCTGAGATCGTGCGCAAAGCGGTTCGTATTGCACGGTCAGAAAAGCCCGGCGCCGTGCATATAGAGCTACCGGAAGATCTTGCCAAGGAAGACACCACGGTTGATCCCATGGTGCCGCAACGCTACATGCGATCTGTTCCAGATGAAACCGTAATTGATAACGCCTTTGAAATGATTGCAACCAGTAATCGTCCCATTATCTTGGCGGGGAATGGTTGTGTACGCACCGGTGCAAGTGAAGAGTTACGCAAGTTTTGTAAGTTTACGAAGATTGGTGTGATGAGTACCTTTATGGCAAAAGGGTGTGTTGATAAAGACTCCGAACAATGTTTATTTACGATCGGTTTAGGTAGTCGTGATCGCATGTCATTTTTAATTGATGAGGCAGATGTCGTCATCACTCTAGGATTTGACATGGTCGAATACCATCCTAAATTATGGAATCCAAATTGCGATAAAAAAATAATTCACGCTGATTTTTTACCCGCTGAAATAGATCAAAATTATCATCCGCAAATTGAGTTGATAGGGGATTTAACCACCACACTTGAAGAGTTGAATGTACGTGCAAAAGCCAGAGCAAGATTTTATTTTGACACTACAAGACAGCAACAAATTCGACAAGAAATGATAGAGGATCTTGCAGAACATAAAGACGATGACACTAAAGGAACTATTCGACCACAAAAAGTGCTATGGGATGCGCGCCAAGTTTTAGGGCCAAATGATATTTTGTTATCCGATGTAGGCGCGCACAAAATGTGGATTGCACGCTACTACCATTGTCATGAGCCGAATACCTGTTTAATTCCCAACGGCTTTTGTTCTATGGGCTTTGCCTTACCGGGTGCAATTGCTGCAAATTTAGTGTATCCGGATCGACGTGTTTTAGGCATTGCCGGTGATGCGGGATTCTTGATGAATGTGCAAGAAATGGAAACCGCTAAACGTCTCGACAGCAATATCGTAATGATGGTATGGGAAGATCATGAATATGGACTGATTGCATGGAAACAACAAAGTGAATTTGGAAAACATACTGATCTTGCTTTTGATAATCCTGACTGGGAACTGCTTGCCAAATCATTTGGCTGGAACGGCTATTTTGTTGAGGATAGCAAAGACTTGCATGGGACGCTTGAGCTTGCGTTTAATGATGGCGCGCCCAGTCTTGTAGTTGTACCCATCGATTACCGTGAGAATATGTTACTCACCAAACGATTGGGTGAATTGACTCTCACAATGTAATTAAAATAAAAATGAAAAGTAACAATAAATACTCATTAATGCTACACCAGGCATTACCCGCTGCAGGCTCACTTGAAGTTTTTGCACCATATGATCGTTCAGTTATTGCAGAAGTCGAAACGGCGAATGCCAAGCATATCGATCAAGCTTTAAGTATTGCTTATTCATTGTACCGTAATAAAGACAGTTGGCAGCCCTTGCACAAACGCATAGAAATTCTCGAAGCCACAGCTCGAATCATGACTAATGAGCATGAATACTTGGCGGTCGAAGCCGCGCGTGAAGGGGGAAAACCTCTAGTTGATTCTAAAATAGAAGTGACACGTGCGATTGATGGCATTCATTTATGTATTGAAACATTAAAATCGCATCAAGGTGAAGTAATACCGATGGGCATGTCGGCTTCCTCGGAACATCGTCTGGCTTTAACACAAAAAGAACCGATTGGCGTGGTGGTTGCAGTGAGTGCATTTAATCACCCATTAAATTTAATCGTGCACCAAGTTGCTGCAGCCGTTGCTGTGGGGTGTCCAGTAATTGTTAAACCCGCAGAAGATACTCCTCTTTCATGTTTGCGTTTTGTGGATGTGTTATGGCGTGCTGGATTACCTTGCGAATGGTGTCAAGCTGTAATCCCTGAAAGCATTGCAGTTGCAGAAAAATTAGTTACGGATGCGCGCGTCGGTTTCTTTTCATTTATTGGTAGCGCAAAAGTGGGCTGGATGTTGCGATCTAAACTTGCTCCTGGTGTTCGTTGTGCCTTGGAACATGGTGGAGCCGCACCTGTATTACTGGCACAAGATACAGATGTAGACAGTGCCGTACTCAAGCTTGGTAAAGCAGGTTTTTATCATGCAGGTCAGGTATGTGTTTCGGTGCAACGTGTTTTCGCACATAAATCACTTGTCGATGCATTCATCGAAAAACTCTCTGCATATGCAAATCGACAGCGCATAGGAGATCCAACTGCTGCGGATACAGATGTTGGGCCTTTAATTCGTCCGGCCGAAGTGCAGCGAGTCCATACATGGGTCACTGAGGCCATGTCCGAAGGAGCTGATTGCACTATAGGGGGCAGTGCTATTAGTGATTCCTGTTATGCGTGCACTGTCTTGGCGCGACCCTCACTCGATAGCAAGGTAAGCACGGCTGAGATATTTGGTCCAGTGATCTGTGTGTACGAATATGACGATCTCGATTGGGCGATTGGGCAAGCCAATGCGCTGCCGTTTTCTTTTCAAGCCGCGGTATTCACGAACGATTTAAATACTGCAATGCGTGTATACAAACGCATCGATGCTTCTGCAGTGATGTTAAATGATCACACCGCATTTCGAATTGATGGTATGCCGTTTGCTGGTCTCAAGCAATCTGGATTAGGCGTAGGCGGTATTCCTTATACTATGGAAGATATGCAAATAGATAAAATGTTAGTCATTAATTCTGCGGAATTATGAACTAGTGTACTTTGTCATTAACCTCGAAAATAAAATCGCTACAATTTTATTGGAGGCAATTTGAGTAAAACTCGTATCGTAATTATAGGTGGAGGATTTGCCGGAGCATTTGCAGCAAAGCACCTGCGAAAGAGGATTGACAAGGAAACCAAAATCGAACTTATCAATGATACTAACTATTTTGTATTTCAACCGCTTCTACCGGAAGTAGTCTCTGGCACATTAAATGCTTCCGATGCCGTAACACCGCTAAGGCACATGTTCTCTGGCATTCGTGTGCGCATGGCTGAAGTACGTAGTATTAATTTTGATGGTCGCACACTTAATATTGTGCAGGGTACAAAGAAGATTCCTCAAACAGTTCAGTACGACCAACTTGTTCTGGCTATGGGTCAAAAGGCCAATCTTTCCATTTTGCCAGGTTTTGAAGACCATAGTTTTCCATTAAAGAATGTCGCAGATGCGCATGCACTACGCAATCACATCATTGAATGCCTGGAGCATGCAGATATCACGGAAAACAAAAAGCTTAAAAAACGATTGTTAACCTTTATTGTTGCAGGGGCTGGTTTTTCGGGCGTTGAAACAGTGGGCGAAATTTCAGAAATGCTGGCTAAAACGATTAAGCATTATCCAAATCTTTCTGCACAAGATATAAATTGCATGCTGGTGCAACTCGACAAGCGAATTTTGCCAGAGCTTACCGAAAAATTAGCGAGTTATGCGCATGAAAAATTATCCAAGCGTGGAATTAAGATTTATGTAGATACCGCTATTGATGCTGCTACTGCAACTTCAGCGATATTGGGTAATGGTAAACGTATTTTTACCGCTACGCTGATCACAACTATCGGGAATGGACCGACCGAATTAGTTAAATCACTGCCTTTGGAATTGAAATGGGGCAAGATTCAAACCGATGAATTTTTGCGCGTTAAGGGTTTGGAAAATGTATGGGCAATTGGAGATTCAGCATTAATACCCATACAAGGTTTAGGAAATCTAGAATATGTGCCACCAACAGCCCAGTTCGCTGTACGCGAAGCCGGCTGTGTGGCAAATAATATTTATGCCTTCATGCATCAAGAGCAACTTAATGAATTTTTTTATAAACCTAAAGGATTGTTGGCATCGATTGGTAATTACAGTGCGGTGGCAGATTTGTTTGGATTACGCATCTCTGGGTTTTTTGCCTGGGTTATTTGGCGCGCATTTTATATTGCAATGTTACCTAAATTTTTTACTAAGGTAAGAGTGGCATTTAGTTGGTTATTAGACTTTTTTGCTCCTCGAAATATTGTGCAAATACAAAACAAAGAACAAGTCAGTAGCTGTAAATATATGCATTATTTACAAGGTGATGTGCTGTTCAGACCGGGACAAATTTGCGATGGATTATACACAGTAGTAACGGGTCGATTGGAGTCACGAACCGTACGAAGACAAGGGGAAGATTTTGTGCGCATTATTAAAGCAGGCGAGCATTGGGGTGAGAGAGAAATTGCTGGTGATTTTGAAACGGTTAGTACATTAACGGCATTAGAAGACACCAAGGTTTTAGTATTAAAGCGTGATGTGTTTAATAAACTAAGAGAATCGATTCCTGCTATGAATAAATATTTTTCACAAATCGATGATCATCGTAACAAAATAAAAATAGCACATTAAAATTTTAAATTTCGAATTCCATTATGTGTAAGAAAAAAATCCAACTGGCTTTGAAGTGTTATTTAATCCTGTATTAAATAAAGGCACAGCATTTACTGAGGAGGAGAGGGATAAATACAAATTGCATGGGTTTGTGCCTCCGCGAGTCAGCGATCCCGATGTGCAATTGCATCGTGCGTTAGAGAACATGCGGCGTAAATACTATGACATTGAGATTGCAGTGGCTGAAAAGGCTTATGGCCAAGATGTTGCGCGCTTGCCTAAACCCGCTAATCTAAAACTGGCGATTGAAAATTATATGTATGACCCTAGGTATTAACTGAAAATAAATCTTTACATAAAAAAACGGCGAACATAAAGCTCGCCGTTTTTTATTCCAAGTAAGTAAAAACTTAGCTTAGCCGCCGCACTTACCCTCGCTACATTTCTGTATCAATACGCTCCTCAAGCTCTTCAGTTTGTTTCTCTAGAGCTCTTTTGCCTTCACCGCATTTACCTTCGCCACATTTGCCTTCACCGCATTTGCCTTCACCGCATTTGCCTTCACCGCATTTGCCTTCGGCATCTTTACCTTCACCACATTTACCTTCGCCGCATTTGCCTTCGTGACTATCTGCGACCATGTAGCCTGAAGATAGGGTAGTGATCTCAAAGGGATTAGATTCAGCATTGGCTGCGGGGATAGCAAATGCACTTGCAGCAAGTGCTGCACCAACGGCAGCGGCAAGAGGTTTCAGTTCAGTTTTTTTAGACATGTCTTATTCTCCTGTACATGTTAATTGTGTGTGTTTTTTAGAATCAAATGATTTCTCTCATCATAGACCGATCTTTATTGTTATCTATTTCACTAATATCAAAAAATTGACATTATTAGAGCTCCCATAGAGGCGCAAGTACTCGCTGGAATTATGGATGTATGAGTGTGTTGCCCCTTTAAAGTTCTATTATTACTCATAAAATTCAAAAAATATAAGGTTATTAATGTGTTACATTTTTTTGCGATATTCGCATAGGTCGAAAATTGTGCACACATTGCATTTAGGCTTCCGCGCCAGGCACGTGTAGCGGCCGTGTAATATAAGCCAGTGATGTGCATGTAATTTGAATTCGTCGGGTACGAATTTCTCGAGCCTGTGTTCAACTTCCAGGACATTTTTCCCGGGTGCAAGGCCGGTACGGTTAGACACACGAAAGATGTGCGTGTCTACTGCAATAGTCGGTTGTCCAAAGGCATTATTGAGTATAACGTTTGCCGTTTTTCTACCAACACCGGGCAAGGTTTGTAATGTCTCGCGGTCTTGCGGAATACGACTGCCAAATTTCTCAACAAGGATTTGACTAGTTTTAATAATATTTTTAGCTTTACTGTTAAACAACCCGATTGATTTGATGTGAGTCTTTAGTTTTGTCTCTCCCAGTGCCAACATTTTTTTTGGTGTATTTGCAACTTTAAATAGATCTCTAGAAACTTTATTAACGCTGACATCCGTAGCTTGTGCGGATAACATTACAGCTACCAACAGCTCAAAATTTGATTTATGTTTGAGCCCAGTTTTTGGATTGGGGTTGGCTTTTTTTAACCGTCGAAAGATCTCTTTACGTTTTTCTTTATTCATATTAAAGATATTTCATTTTGCGAATTAAGGTACCTCTGATTAAGTCAGGGGTTCCTGTGGTACAGGTATGTGCTACCAATTTATAATTGCTTAAACAATTGTAAATTGAATAAAAAAGAAAATCGCATTTTCTTTTTCCGTGCTCTGAGAAGTCCCGGATGGACTTATTCAGAGCTTTTGTAATAGTTCACTTTTCCTCCGTTCAAATAGCTCTTGTTGTTCTTTTTTGAGGCGCTCCAGCCTTTGTGTGCGTTGCTGTTTATTTTGCCGTGAAAACTTCGCAAATCTAATTTTTAGTTCGCGTTGTTCATCTAAAGAAATAGTGCGGCAAGCTTTTTCAAAGTAATAATTTTTTTCTAGTTCTATGCAATCAACCGGGCAAGGAGGAAGACATAGCTTACAACCGGTGCAGTAATGCGTGATGATGGTATGCATCAGTTTCGGAGCACCGACGATGGCATCAAAGGGGCAAGCCTTAATGCAAAGTGTACAGCCAATGCATCGATCTTCATCAATGCGAGCAATAAATTTGCCTGTAGGAGTTATAGTATTGGAATCAGTCACGTGTAATTTACTTCACGCGCATACCCGGCGTAGCCCCACTGTCGGGTTGTAACAAAAAAATTTCTTTTTCGCCCGGACCGGCGGCTAACACCATTCCTTCTGATATACCAAATCGCATTTTTCGAGGGGCTAAATTTGCAACCACTACGGTTAAACGCCCCTCAATTTCTTCTGGCAAATACGCAGACTTTATTCCCGCGAATACGGTACGTTTCACTTTGCCAGTCGGCTCTCCCAAATCTAATGTCAATTTGAGTAGTTTTTCAGCTCCCTCTACGTGTTCAGCCTTTACAATTTGCGCCACTCTGAAATCCAATTTAGCAAAATCATCAAATGTAATTTCATTATCAATAGGATCAGAGGCAGTTGGTAAGGCGTCTTCTTTAGCATCTTCAATCATATGTGCAATTTTGTCCTTGTCTACACGAGTGAGCAGGGGTTTGAATTCTTTTACGACTTTGTTCTCTAGCCCAAATTGTCTATCGTCCCATTTTAAGTCACCGCACTGAAGAAAATCTTCTGCAGATTTTGCTAAGTGTGGTAAGACTGGTTTTAGAAAAATTACTAAGTCACGAAATAACGCTAATCCAAACGAACATACTTGGTGCACATGGTCGCGATTACTGGGGTCTTTGATCTTTTCCCATGGTTTTTCTTCATCGATGAATTGGTTGACGCGATCTGCTATGCGCATGATCGATCGCATTGCTTTACCGTACTCGCGTGCTTCGTAATACTCGACAATTATGTCACTTTCAGTAGCTATCGATGCTTGAAATCCGATTTGATCTTGAGGGATTGTCGCTGCGAGCTTGTTCTTGAATTCTTTATTGATAAATCTAGCACAACGGCTTGCGATATTTACAACCTTTCCAACTAAATCGCTATTTACACGCTGAGTAAAGTCATCAAGATTAAGATCGATGTCATCTATTCCTGCACCAAGCTTCGCTGCAAAGTAATAGCGCAGGTATTCTGGATTTAAGTGATCAAGATAAGTGCGTGCTTTTATAAAAGTGCCGCGCGACTTCGACATCTTTTGTCCATCGAGTGTTAAAAATCCATGACAATACACCGCAGTAGGAATTCGATAACTTGCCCCATGCAACATAGCCGGCCAAAACAACATGTGAAAATAAGCGATGTCTTTACCGATAAAATGGTAGACTTCATTATTACTGTCGACATTCCAATAGGCATCAAAATCTTCACCCGTGCGATCACAAAATTGTTGTAAGCTCGCCATGTAACCAATCGGTGCATCTAACCACACGTAAAAAAATTTACCTGGAGCATCTGGAATTTCGAAACCAAAATAAGGTGCATCTCGGGAGATATCCCAGTCTTTTAAACCCGCTTGAAACCATTCTTTGAGTTTATTGGTGATCTCGGGCTGTAAGTGATCACTTTCGATCCATTCATGCAACATGTCTTTGAAGTCATTTAGTTGAAAGAAATAATGCAGGTTTTCTTTTTTAACTGGCGTGGCCCCACTGACGGATGAATAGGGATTAATTAAATCCGCTGGCGTATAAGTTGTTCCACAGACCTCACAATTATCCCCATACTGGTCTTTGGCATGACACTTAGGGCACTCACCTTTTACAAAGCGATCGGGCAAAAACACCTTATCTTTGGGGTCATATAAATCTACTACCGATTTTGTCGTGATGTGACCATTCTCTTTTAATCGCTCATAAATACGTGTTGCATGGATTCTATTTTCTTCAGAGTGTGTGGAATGATAGTTGTCGAATTCGATAAGAAAATCGGCAAAGTCTTTTTCATGTTCTAATTTTACTTTGGCGATCAGCTCTTCTGGTGTAATACCTTCTTGTTGTGCTTTAAGCATAATCGGCGTGCCATGTGCATCATCTGCACATATGTATATGCAATGGTTCCCACACATTTTTTGAAAGCGTGCCCAAATATCGGTTTGGATGTATTCCACTAAATGCCCAATGTGAATGGGCCCATTGGCATAAGGTAGAGCACTCGTAACTAGTATGTTGCGTTGTGGATTGGGCATAGGCTTGTGTGTTTTTTTTGCGCTCGCCACCTTAGCAGTTTGAAGTAAATACCGCTATTTCTTGCAGTGCATAGCTACTCATATAGGGGTCTTTGCAGCCAAAATTAGCGTGATATAGTTAGCACCCATTCACTCATGACCCCATATATCTTAGGAGAAAAAAAGAATGGCCGAGCTTAATAAAGGGCAGGTAGAAGCTGCGCTTAAACAGATTCAAGATCCTTATATCGGCAAAAATCTAGTTGCTAGCAATACTGTAAAAGATATTGAAGTCGATGGGGGCAAAGTCAATGTCATAGTGAAATTGGGGTATCCTGCAAAGGGAATAGTAGATGAGCTTGCAAAAGAAATTGAAGCAAAGATACTTGCTGCAGGTGCAGAAAGTGTGGATGCAAATGTTAGTTGGGAGATTGAAGCGCACACCGTACAAAAAAGTCTCAAGCCACTGGAGAATATTAAAAATGTGATCGCGATTGCATCCGGGAAGGGAGGCGTTGGTAAGTCTACTACAGCAGTCAATTTTGCATTGGCCTTATCGATGGAAGGCGCGATTGTCGGTGTGTTAGATGCGGATATATATGGGCCCAGTCAGCCACGTATGCTGGGCGTGAGTGGCCAGCCCAAATCCAGTGATGGCAAAAGTCTAGAACCCATGGAAGCACATGGTTTACAAGCCATGTCGATTGGATTCTTAATTGATGAAGAAACTCCGATGATCTGGCGCGGGCCCATGGTTACTCAAGCATTAGAGCAACTTTTAAATGATACGCGTTGGCGTGGACTCGATTATCTAGTGGTTGATTTACCTCCAGGAACGGGTGATGTGCAACTCACCTTGGCACAAAAAATACCCGTCAGTGGTGCAATTATTGTAACCACGCCACAAGATATTGCTCTACTCGATGCACGCAAGGGTTTGAAGATGTTTGAAAAAGTTGAGGTGCCTGTGTTGGGTATTGTTGAAAATATGAGCATCCACATTTGTAGTGAATGTGGTCATGAGGAGCCAATCTTTGGTGAAGGCGGTGGCAAACGCATGGCAGAAGAATCAGGTGTTGAAGTGTTGGGCGCGTTACCACTTGATATCCATATTCGTGAACAGGCAGACAGTGGCAACCCTACGGTCGCAGCAATGCCGGAAAGCCGAATTGCGGATATCTATAGAGAGATTGCACGCAAAGCCGCAGCGAAACTTGCAGCAACGAGTAAAGATTATAGTGCCAAGTTTCCAAAAATTGTCATCCAAAACACTTAGATAATCCTAAATAAGTTTTTTTTGGTGCTAACAAGATCGCTACTTATATTGATTGCGGGCTTTACATTACTTCATGTGCAGGGATGTGCTTCTTTAGACAAACGTTTTAATCCTATTCAGCCAAATGTTTATGTAGATGCAATTGAGATTGAGGAAGCGACATTGTCTGGCCTTACTGCATTGCTGACTTTAAATATAGAAAACCCAAATGATTTTGCGCTAAATGCGCATGGTTTGGATTACACTATGAGTTTAGCTGGGACGAATATAATCAGTGGTGAAAATGAACAGAGCATGTCGGTGCCGGCATTAGGTCGTGGAAAAATTGAAGTGCCGGTCAGAATTACCTATGCATCAATACTTGAAACCATTCCAAAAGTTTTAGAAACTGGAATTGCGTCCTATAATTTCAACGGCAACATTCATACGCGTCTTTTCAAGCTTCCATTTGATAAAGTCGGTGAATTGAAATTGCCGTATATTGGTGGTTCTTCTAATTAAGGTGTTCTTAAGTTAATTTTGTATGGCGATTAAATCCGATCGCTGGATCCGTAAAATGGCGGAACAGCATGGCATGATCGAACCATTTGAGGCGAATCAAGTTCGCGTCAATGGTAAGGGTTGTATGATCTCATACGGGACATCCAGTTATGGCTATGATGTACGTTGTGCAGATGAATTTAAAATATTTACCAATATTAATTCCGCTATCGTTGATCCGAAAGCTTTTGATGAGAACAGTTTTGTCGATCTAAAAGCCAATGAATGTGTGATCCCGCCAAATTCTTTTGCACTTGCAAGTACGGTTGAATATTTCCGCATTCCGCGTTCAGTATTAACGGTTTGCTTAGGCAAGTCTACTTATGCACGTTGCGGAATTATCATCAATGTCACCCCACTGGAACCGGAATGGGAAGGACATGTGACGATTGAAATTTCTAACTCAACTCCATTGCCAGCAAAAATTTATGCCAATGAAGGCATTGCACAGATGCTATTTTTTGAGTCAGATGAGGTTTGCGAAACCTCTTACAAAGATCGTGGTGGGAAGTATCAAGGTCAACGTGGAGTTACATTACCAAAAGCGTAAATTTCGTTAAATTAATAATTTATTGTTCATTGTCTTTGATTATCCAAAGACCAAATCGTTTGGAACGATTTTGAACATTGTCATTTTATGACGATTACCCAAAGAGCATAATTCAGGAAAGTATTTTGTTACACGAACTAACCGTCAGCTCCATCGCATCCACGCGATCACGACATTCATACATCCCTGTATATTAAAAGACACCCAACAGCTTGTCTTTTAAATCACTAGAGAGAACAACTTAGCCATCAGCACTTCAGCACATATATGATCGGGCGTAATATTGCTTTGAATTTGAAAATAATCACTATAAGCTCCTTTCTGATCGACTGGGGATCTATCGTAGAGTTGAGCGAATCTTTATAAAACAGGATGGAGCCAATTTTATGATGAGTTTGTTCGAGCTTCGAGTTAAGTGGCGTGGGACAGGCCGCTGTAATTCATTCGTGTTTCTTATTCATTTCTGCATACCTTAAATTCTTATCTTGTCGCTTAATACACCGACGGACCAAAGTCGACCAAAAGCGGACATTTGACTTGTTCTCTAGCGACTGTATTCAGCGGCAGCGTTAGCGGTCCGCTGAAATGATTTGTTATGTTTCATCATCAAACTGATAGTCAAACAATTCTATATCTTTAGCGTAGAGATTTCGTATGATTCCACTTGTTTCGGCGTCATAGAATTTTGAATAATGCTTGTTTTTCGGTGATGCACTTTGAATGGATAGTTCGCCCAATCTATCGATATTCAAACGAGAAGAAATTATCTGTAGATCATGCGATCTGTTCTCGTATTTTGCAATATAGTCAACTATTATTTCGCCATTTTCTCCCAAGACATACTCGGATGCCCCATAGCGGAAAGCATGAGCTCTAAAGAATTTAGTCTCAGAGGAGGATTTTCCTAACGCGAGGACATAATCACGAAAACTCCATTCCTTTGGAATGCCGCCTCTCTTTTGTCTATAATTATACATGGAATAAGTGCGATCCCAGGGATTACGGACCATCGTGAATGTAAATATGCTTTCCCATATTGAGTTTCCAAGCAGGGCGGACATTTTTTTCGCAGGCAGGTGATTCTTAAATATTTGTGGTGTAGCATATCTTTTTTCTATCACACTTTTTTTCCCATAGGCGATTCCAAAGTGTTTGTAAAGATCATATTGAATGCTGCTGGAAGACGTTCTTGGTATATCGACGAACCAAAATCCATGTCGAGCTATCGAAAAACGACCATATGCTATTTTTAAATAATTTCTTCTCAATTAGTTTCCTAAAACATAACTATAAAACCGAACACACCGACGGATTAATATTGATAAAAGTAAATGTTCGCTTTTAGCCGAAAGCTGACATTTATCTATAGAGCTAATTGGTTATATCTTGTTTGAGAACATTGGTAAATTTCATACTACAATTTAGAATTTTTGCTCATTGATATTTTTTCCTTCGTGTCTATTTCTTTTCGTAATTTTTCTACCTACACATACTTAAACCTGTAGTGTAGGATTGACAGTCACTCATAAGTCAATGACATTTACCGATATTGGTTCCATTTTTCTATAAGATCCTTACCAATCTGCTTAATTAAATCATTGTTATTTTTGCTCAAATTTATCGATGTAAGCTTGAAATTTGCAGAACTCAGTCCCACATCACCATGCCCTTTAGCTTGTTCCGTGTGGCGGAGATGTACAATAATCGGAGGACTTAATTGATCGGCGTAATTTTCCATCAATCTGGGCATCATTTTTTGCTGATCACCAAATACAATTAGATCTGCTAACATGGCTGAATGGATCAGGTCGAACAGATTTGGTTCAGATTCACCTATTACGGCAACACAAGTAGAATCGCTGGTAAACGCTCTAAATTTTTCTGTTTCGAAGCTATCTTCCAAACGTTTGAGCTGCCTTATTTGATCTGCAGACAAACCAAGGGTTCTTTTTTTATTGTAAATCTTGCGAAATCCTCGTTTGTATCCATCTGAACAAACTACAATTGAATATTTTTGCGGGCTGATATAATCGATTAAAAGTTTAAGAAAGCCAAGATAATCTTCAGTATCTGTAAATCTGTCTTCAGAGAGATTGGTAGATTTTATTTCACGCATGTGCTTTGTATCAATAAACGTATTCCATGGTGTAGGAATCAGAGCAGTATCTCCTTGGCGGATATGGACCAGGATCTTTATTGAATTAGGTTGGAATCTACTCTGCCAGGGATATAAGGTTCTGCTGTAAAAATAGCTTGATCTCAAATCTACAGGTGGATTCAGGCGTCCGAGATTTGAATGGATCCATTTATAAACGTTTCCGGTTTTACCGCTAAATCTTACTAGTAGGGGACGCTGGCTCTCACAAATCGTTACTGTGCGTATATGCTTTAGCAAGTCCTCAAAACTATTTAAGGATGCTTCGGATATAGCGAAAGCATTAAATCGCAGGTCAATAATTTTGTATTTGCAGAAAGTCGATAAGGTTCTGACTTTATATGCAAGAGAACTACAAAAAATGTACTCACTAACGTTAAAATGGCGATTAAAACCTAAAAAATTGTATATGTTCTTTGAACTTCTACTGCTACAGAAGGGAGAATGCAGATATTCAAACCCCAGATGAGTGCCCAGCTTGTAAATTACATTGAAGTAACTGAGCTGATGGGCAATCCCGACGTTCAGGCTCGGCATAATTGTAAAGAAAATTTTCTGATTGGACTGTTTGGCTAGTACTTGAGGATTCGAACTAACAGAGGGTTCCATAAGATTGTAAATAACTGTGATTAAAGCAGGGTCTTGTCTTTTAATTCAACCATTTAGAAAGCATACCTCATATGCTTGAAAATGAAAAAACGGGAAAATGGATATAATAACGCTCATGTGTGCTAAAGCTATTAGTTAAAAATCCGCTGTGGGTCGTAAGCAGACGCTTAAAAATAGAGCAGGGTGACTGCCACCAAACCAAATTAAAGCGATAAGCTTCTGATATAATACAAAAAATTAAATGCTACGAGATGCTCCCAAATATGTCCCCAATAATTTGAGTACAGAGAATTCAAATTTCAATAAATTAAGACAGGACACATAATCCTTTGGTCATAGGTTCGAGTTCTACTGGGTCCACCAATAAAATCAAGAGC
>CAJHZF010000186.1_pt1 | contig 18646 bp, 15 predicted proteins | sample 9198891 | NCBI WGS metagenome assembly CAJHZF01 (sample SAMEA7708349, study PRJEB35096) | sediment metagenome | biome: marine neritic benthic zone biome [ENVO:01000025]; feature: sediment [ENVO:00002007]; material: shallow marine sediment [ENVO:03000034] sea grass bed [ENVO_01000059] ...
ACGGTCTCCCTGATTGCCCCGATTGCGATGGAAGATGGGCTGCGTTTTGCGATTCGCGAAGGTGGGCGAACCGTGGGCGCAGGGGTTGTCTCGAAGATTATAGAGTGAGGGTATCTAGAATATGGTGCGAAGCGGTAGGCCTCGCTCGAAGATTAATGAATGGGTATTGTTCTAGGGGATTTTTTTAAGCTAATAAAAAAATAGTTTCGGCTGTCATCAAAATCACGCTATACTTACTGGTTCGGCAATTGCAAGGTACTGACGATTTTAGGCCAGTAGCTCAATTGGCAGAGCGGCGGTCTCCAAAACCGCAGGTTGGGGGTTCGATTCCCTCCTGGCCTGCCAAGATGAGCAAAATCACGAACTACATCTACAAGCAGATAATTTAACAAATATGACAGGTAAAGCTGAAGCTACTGCAAGCGGCATGGATGTCTTTAAGCTGGCAGTATCGGCCGTGATACTGATTGTGGGTGTAGCTGCATTCTATATGTTTGCGGATCAACCACTGCTATATCGTGTGTTGGGTATAGTGGCAACGGTAATTGTTGCAGCAATTATTGCTTTAACAACGGCACGGGGTCGCTCACTTACAAGTTTTATGCAAGACGCACGAACCGAGGTGCGCAAAATGGTTTGGCCTACAAGAGTAGAAACCTTACAGACGACCATTGTGGTGTTTATTGTGGTAGTAATTTTAGCCATATTTTTGTGGATCATAGATCGCACGCTAACTACCTTAATACAGTTTGTAATTAAATAAGAGTTTATAGATGTCTATGCATTGGTATGTAGTGCATGCGTACTCTGGATATGAGCACCAGGTAAAACGCTCCTTGACGGAACGTATTGAAAGATATGGTATGCACGATAAATTTGCAGAAATCATGGTGCCAGTCGAAGAAGTTGTCGAAATGCGTGAAGGACAAAAACGCCGTAGCGAAAGAAAATTTTTTCCGGGCTATGTCTTGGTAAAAATGGAGATGGATGATGACAGTTGGCATCTTGTAAAAGATTGTCCAAAAGTACTTGGATTTATTGGTGGTTCATCTGATAAGCCTGCGCCAATCACTGAAAAAGAAGCACAAAATATTTTACAGCGCATGCAGGAAGGCGTTGATCAACCCAAACCTAAAGTGCTGTTTGAGCCGGGAGAAGTGGTTCGTGTTACCGATGGGCCATTTAATGATTTTAATGGCGTAGTAGAAGAAGTGAATTATGAAAAAAGCCGAATGCTGGTTGCAGTACAAATTTTTGGTCGTTCAACACCAGTAGAACTTGGGTTTAGTCAAGTAGAAAAAGGCTAAGCACCATTAATAACGGAATAAAATAGATATGGCAAAAAAAGTAGAGGCATATATAAAATTACAAGTTCCTGCAGCAGATGCAAATCCTAGCCCACCAGTAGGGCCAGCACTCGGACAACATGGTGTGAATATTATGGAATTTTGTAAAGCTTTTAATGCACAGACTCAAAGTTTAGAAAAAGGCATGCCGGTTCCCGTAGTGATTACTGTTTATAGCGATCGAAGCTTTACATTCATTACAAAAACTCCACCTGCTTCTATTTTAATAAAGAAGGCAGCAGGCTTAAGTAAAGGAAGTGGGCGTCCAAATACAGATAAAGTAGGTAAAGTAAATCGTGCACAACTTGAAGAGATTGCAAAAACGAAAATGCCGGATATAACCGCCGCCGACATGGATGCGGCCGTGCGCACGATTGCTGGCAGTGCGCGTAGCATGGGAATAGATGTAGAAGGAATATAAAGATGGCTAAACCTGGAAAAAAATTACGCGCTGCACACGAAAAAGTGGAATCAGGTAAAACTTATGCTCCCACAGAAGCCTTTCAGTTAGTTAAAGAATGTGCCGCGGCTAACTTTAAAGAGTCTGTAGATGTGTGTGTGAATCTAGGTGTTGACCCAAGAAAATCAGACCAAGTTGTAAGAGGTGCGACAGTACTTCCAAATGGTACGGGTAAATCCGTACGTGTTGCAGTATTTGCCGAAGGAGATCAAGCAAAAGCTGCAAAAACTGCAGGTGCCGATCTGGTAGGCTTGGACGATTTGGCTGAGCAAGTTAAAAAGGGGCAAATGGACTTTGATGTAGCGATTGCCACACCTGACACAATGCGTGTGGTAGGGCAGCTAGGTCAGATACTGGGGCCGCGTGGATTGATGCCGAATCCTAAAGTCGGTACGGTTACTGCCGATGTCGCTAATGCGGTAAAAAATGCGAAAGCTGGACAAGTGCGCTTTAGAACAGATAAAGGCGGGATTATTCATTGTTCGATAGGCAAAGTTGAATTTGATACATCCAAGCTGGAAGAGAATCTGAGGGCGCTGGTTGCAGATTTAGTGAAAGCTAAGCCTGCCTCAGCAAAAGGAATCTACATTAAGAAAGTTACAGTTTCATCTACAATGGGTGCAGGCATAAACGTAGATCAAACTGCACTGGTATAAATATTTTTGAATAGAAGTTACTAATTTCGTTTTTGGCTTATATTTGCATATAAAAATTGGGTGTTGTTTGTCTATAACAAACAGCTGTCCAAGACCGTAGGTGCAACATCAATTTAGATTGGCGTTGCTTAATGAGGAAACTTGGCCTACGTAGACTGTGTTACCCAAATCAGGATCTTCCTGAGTTGGTTGCACTGTAAGGGAATATGTTTGCTGAATAGCAAATGTATTGTTGTTAGTAATACTTTGTGTAAAGTGATAACTCAGAGGACCCAACTGTGGCCTTACAACTTGAAGAGAAAAAGGCGATCGTATCTGAAGTGATGCAAGTTGCAACGGTTGCGCATTCTGCTATCGCATCCGAGTATCGTGGTCTTACTGTAAGTGAATTAACTGAACTTCGAGCAAAAGCGCGTGAGCAAGGAGTCTACTTAAAAGTAGTGAAAAATACTCTTGCAAAGCGAGCACTAGAGGGCACTCCCTATGAATGCATGCGCGAAGGCCTAGTTGGGCCACTTATGTTGGCGTTTTCGCAAGAAGATCCAGGTTCTGCTGCTCGTTTAATTAAAGACTTTACTAAAGATAATGGGCTGCTTGCAATAAAGATGATCTCAATTGGCGGCGAACTTTTAGAAGCCTCCGAATTGCAAAGGTTATCCAATTTACCAAGCAAAGATCAGGCAATTAGTATGGTAATGGCAGTTATGAAAGCACCAATTGAAAAATTTGTACGCACATTGGCGGAACCCCATGCGAAATTGGTTAGAACCATTGCGGCGGTGCGTGACCAAAAGCAGGCGGCTGGATGAAGCTAAAAAGTTTTTGCTATGGCTCGTCATTAAAAGGCAAGCAACTTGTTAGCACATATGAACTTTGTGATGTGTCATTAAAATATGAGCTGAAACAACTTTAGGTTTAACAGTATTTGGGTATTAGATTTTTATTAGGAGATAAAGATGGCTGTAACGAAAGAAGATATTCTTGAGACAATCTCGGAAATGAGTGTTATGGAAGTGGTTGATTTAATTGAAGCGATGGAAGAAAAATTTGGTGTCTCAGCGGCAGCAGCTGTAGCGGCTGCTCCCGTTGCGGCAGCTGATGGTGGCGGTGAAGCTGCGGCAGAAAAAGATGAATTTGATGTGGTAATGAGCAGTTTTGGAGGTAATAAAGTTGCTGTGATTAAGGTGGTGCGTACCATCACAGGGCTTGGCCTAAAAGAAGCGAAGGACATGGTCGAAGGCGCTCCCTCTACGATTAAAGAGGCTGCAGGTAAAGACGAAGCTGAAGACATCAAGAAGCAATTGGAAGAAGCGGGCGCAACTGTTGAGCTCAAATAATTGCTGCGCAATTTAATATTTATTACTAGTGAACAGCGTTTGTTAACGTTGCAGGTTTTCTTTTGCATGTGCATTTTGACAATGGGGTGACCTCTATGGCGTATAGCTATACTGAAAAAAAACGTATCCGCAAAGACTTCGGCAAACGTCCCGAAATCTTAGCCGTACCATTTATGTTGCAGATTCAATTGGCATCTTACCGGCGTTTTTTGCAGTCAGATAAAGCTGCGGAAAATCGTGATGATGTAGGTCTACATGGTGCGTTTAATACAATTTTTCCAATTGTAAGTTACTCGGGCAACGTAGAGCTGCAATATGTCAGCTATCGTCTAGAGCAACCTCCATTTGAAGTAAAAGAATGCCAGCTTCGTGGCCTCACTTATCATGCACCGCTTAAAGTTCTTTTGCGTTTAGTTATTTACGACAAAGACGCTCCTGCAAGTTCAAAAAAAGTTAAGGATGTAAAAGAGCAAGAGGTTTATATGGGCGAATTACCGCTCATGACCGACACTGGTGCATTTGTAATAAATGGAACAGAACGTGTCATAGTCTCTCAGTTGCATCGGTCTCCGGGTGTGTTCTTTGATCATGATAAAGGTAAAACACACTCATCAGGCAAGCTTCTTTATTCTGCAAGAGTAATACCTTATCGTGGTTCATGGTTGGATTTTGAATTTGATCATAAAGATTGTTTATTTGTACGCATTGATCGGCGCAGGAAACTCCCTGCGAGTATTTTGTTACGCGCATTAGGGTTCACTGGCGAAGAAATACTTTCTATCTTTTTTGATACCAATACCGTACGCATTACCGACACCGGTTTTATACTAGATTTAATTCCTGAGCGGCTACGTGGTGAAATTGCACCTCTTGAAATTAAAGCTGGCAGGAAAGTAATTGTAGAGGCGGGTCGGCGCATTACTGTACGACATGTACGCCAAATCGAAAAAGCTGGTATTAAGACCCTTGAAGTTCCAGTTGAATATTTGCTCAGCAAAGTTTTAGCCAAGGATTTAATAGATACCGACACTGGTGAATTAGTTTGTAAAGCAAACGATGAATTAACTGAAGAAAATATTGAAAAGATTTTAGAATCATCAGTTGAAGTGTTAGAGCTGCTATACACCAACGACATAGACCGTGGCCCATATATTTCTTCAACACTTGCTATTGATCCTGCTAGCAACGAGCTGGAGGCTCAAGTTGAAATTTACCGCATGATGCGTCCTGGAGAGCCGCCTACAAAAGAGGCTGCACAAAATTTATTTCAAAATTTATTTTTCACGCCCGAACGCTATGACTTGTCACCGGTCGGTCGCATGAAATTTAATCGTCGCGTTGGTCGTGAAGATATGACCGGTTCTGGCATCTTAAGTAAAGATGACATTCTTGATGTAATGCAAACACTAATTGATATCCGCAATGGTAACGGTATCGTTGATGATATCGATCACCTCGGAAATCGGCGTGTGCGCTGTGTAGGTGAAATGGCTGAGAACGCTTTTCGCGTAGGCCTTGTGCGCGTAGAGCGTGCAGTAAAAGAACGCTTAACGTTGGCTGAGTCTGAAGGGCTTATGCCACAAGAAATGATAAATGCCAAACCGGTGGCAGCAGCAATAAAAGAGTTTTTTGGCTCTAGCCAGCTTTCCCAGTTTATGGATCAAAATAATCCGCTTTCTGAGATTACCCATAAACGTAGAATTTCTGCTCTAGGCCCCGGAGGATTAACACGTGAACGTGCAGGATTTGAGGTTCGGGACGTACACCCCACACACTATGGTCGAGTGTGTCCAATTGAAACGCCGGAAGGTCCCAATATTGGTCTGATTAACTCATTGGCTATTTTTGCCCGTACAAATGACTACGGCTTTTTAGAAACCCCGTATCGAAAAGTTGTCGATGGTAAGGTAACGGATCAAATTGATTACTTGTCTGCAATTGAAGAGAGTCAATTTACAATTGCACAGGCCAATGTACACCTTGATGATAATGATAGGTTATTAGATGAATTAGTATCTGTAAGACATCTAAATGAATTCTCGCTCGCGCATTCAGATAAAGTGGAATACATGGATGTATCTCCGAAACAAATTGTTTCAGTTGCAGCATCTTTAATTCCATTTTTAGAACATGATGATGCGAACCGTGCATTAATGGGTTCTAACATGCAGCGACAAGCAGTACCCACATTGCGTACAGAAAAACCGTTAGTGGGAACTGGTATCGAGCGTGCGGTAGCAATCGATTCAGGAGCTGCATTGGTTTCAAAACGTGGAGGTGTGGTTGACACCGTCGATGCTGGACGAATCGTAGTGCGGGTGAATGACAAAGAAACAGAAGCTGGTGAGCCTGGTGTTGATATCTATAATCTAACCAAGTACACCCGTTCTAATCAGAACACCTGTATTAATCAAAAACCATTAGTTCAACCCGGAGATGTTATTGCCCGAGGAGATGCATTGGCAGATGGCCCATCTACAGATCTAGGTGAACTAGCATTAGGGCAAAATGTGTTGGTGGCATTTATGCCATGGAATGGTTATAACTTTGAAGATTCAATTTTGATTTCAGAACGTGTTGTTGAAGAAGATCGTTTTACGACGATACATATTGAAGAACTGAGTTGTGTTGCGCGTGATACCAAGCTTGGGGCTGAAGAAATCACAGCAGATATTCCTAATGTTAGTGAAAACCTGCTTGCCAAGTTAGATGACTCAGGGATTGTATATGTAGGCGCTGAAGTCAAACCAAGCGACATTCTAGTAGGTAAAGTTACACCTAAAGGTGAAACTCAACTCACTCCTGAAGAAAAGTTATTACGTGCAATCTTTGGTGAAAAGGCCTCTGATGTAAAAGACACATCATTAAGAGTACCTTCAGGAATGGAGGGCACTGTTATAGATGTGCGTGTATTTACACGTGATGGTGTTGAGAAAGATAAACGTGCATTGCAAATTGAAGAATCAGAAATTGAGCAAGTACGCAAAGATCTAAATGATCAATTACGTATTTATGAGGATGATATTTATGCTCGCGTTGAGCGCTTAATTACTAATAAAACTGCGGATGGCGGCCCGGATGGATTGCAAGCAGATGTAAAAGTAACCAAAGCCTACTTAGATAGCCTTGATCGTGAACGTTGGTTTGAAGTTCGCATGCACAATGAAGATGTTAACGCTCAGTTAGAAAAACTTTCTAAACAATTAAAAGAACAGCGGGAGTCTTTCGAACAAAAATTACTTGAGAAAAAAGAAAAAATTACTGCGGGAGATGATCTTGCGCCTGGCGTTTTAAAGATGGTTAAAGTATATCTTGCCGTAAAACGCCGCATGCAACCCGGTGATAAAATGGCAGGTCGCCATGGGAACAAAGGTGTCGTATCAATGATTGTCCCCGTTGAAGATATGCCGCATATGGAAGATGGTACGCCGGTCGATATCGTCTTAAATCCTTTAGGTGTACCCTCGCGTATGAATGTAGGCCAGGTGCTTGAAACTCATTTAGGTTGGGCTGCTAAAGGCTTAGGCTTGAAGATTGATGGCATGCTTCAGAATAATGGCAACGTTACGCAATTGCGGGAATTTCTAGACGAAATCTATAACAAGGATAAAGGTATATCCGTAAAAGTTGACGAATTCAATGACGAGGAAATTTTAGCGCTATCCAATAACTTGCGTAGTGGTGTGCCGATGGCGACTCCGGTTTTTGATGGTGCACAAGAGTCAGAAATTAAACGTATGCTGAAATTGGCAGACCTACCAGAAGATGGCCAAACTAAATTATGGGATGGGCGTACGGGCGAATCCTTTGACCGCAAAATCACTGTGGGATATATGCATATGTTGAAACTCAATCATCTTGTCGATGACAAGATGCATGCACGTTCTACAGGTCCATATAGTTTAGTCACCCAACAACCACTTGGCGGTAAAGCACAGTTTGGAGGACAACGCTTTGGTGAAATGGAAGTGTGGGCGCTGGAAGCCTACGGAGCATCTTATACCTTGCAAGAAATGCTAACAGTTAAGTCGGATGATGTTGTGGGTCGTAATAAAATGTATAAGAACATTGTAGATAGTAATCATAGTATGGATGCCGGAATGCCGGAATCCTTCAATGTTTTGATGAAAGAAATTCGCTCTTTGGGACTGAATATAGATTTTGAGCAAGAAACTTAATTCAAGATTTAGAAGAGATTCGTATTTCAAATGTTTAAGTCGCAAGTAACACTGCACAGTAGGCGTATTTTACGGGAGACGTAATGAAAGACTTACTTAGTTTATTAAAGAATCAAGGCCAAATCGAAGACTTTGATGCAATTCGTATCGGCTTGGCTTCTCCAGACATGATTCGATCTTGGTCTTATGGTGAAGTCAAAAAGCCTGAAACCATTAACTATCGTACTTTCAAACCAGAGCGTGACGGATTGTTCTGCGCAAAAATATTTGGCCCAAACAAAGACTACGAATGTCTGTGCGGGAAATACAAACGCCTTAAACATCGCGGAGTGGTCTGTGAAAAATGTGGTGTTGAAGTTACCTTAACAAAAGTACGCCGTGAACGCATGGGGCACATCGAACTTGCAAGTCCAGTTGCACATATTTGGTTTTTGAAATCGTTACCATCACGAATTGGCTTATTGCTAGATATGACGCTACGTGATGTAGAGCGTATTCTTTATTTTGAAGCCTTTGTAGTGATTGACCCTGGAATGACCGGTCTTGAGCATAAGCAGCTGCTCTCTGACGAAACCTTTTTAGAAGCTATAGAAGAATATGGAGATGAATTTGATGCGCGAATGGGTGCAGAGGCAATTTACGAATTACTTATACAGGTTAGTTTAGAAGAAGAAGCTGCATTGTTGAGAGAAGAAATTAGCGCAACCCGTTCTGAAGCAAAACTGAAGCGTTTTTCAAAGCGTTTGAAGCTTGCAGAATATTTTATGGAATCTGGCAACAAGCCGGAATGGATGGTACTGACAGTTTTACCTGTATTACCGCCGGATCTTCGTCCACTAGTGCCTTTAGATGGTGGGCGATTTGCGACATCTGATTTAAATGATTTATATCGGCGTGTAATTAATCGTAACAATCGTTTAAAACGATTGCTGGAATTAAACGCGCCCGACATTATTGTGCGTAATGAAAAACGAATGTTGCAAGAAGCAGTTGATGCCTTGTTAGACAATGGGCGTCGTGGTCGAGCGATTACTGGCACCAATAAACGTGCATTAAAATCACTTGCCGACATGATTAAAGGTAAGCAAGGTCGTTTCCGCCAAAACCTGCTGGGTAAACGCGTTGATTATTCGGGGCGTTCAGTAATTGTTGTTGGTCCAACACTGAAATTGCATCAATGCGGGTTGCCAAAAAAGATGGCATTGGAATTATTTAAACCTTTTATTTTCAGCAAGCTGCACATGCGCGGAATTGCGCCAACTATCAAGGCTTGCAAAAAAGTTGTTGAAAAAGAGGGCCCTGAAGTTTGGGATATCCTTGAAGAGGTGATACGTGAACATCCAGTATTGCTAAATCGTGCACCAACACTGCATCGTTTAGGTATACAAGCTTTTGAACCCACATTAATCGAAGGTAAAGCCATTCAATTACATCCTTTAGTGTGTGCAGCATTTAATGCCGATTTTGACGGTGATCAAATGGCGGTGCATGTGCCGTTATCCATCGAAGCACAGCTAGAAAGCCGCGCGTTAATGATGTCTACAAACAATGTATTGTCACCTGCAAATGGTGACCCCATCATTGTCCCATCCCAAGATATTGTTTTAGGTTTGTACTATCTCACGCGTGAAAAAGTGAATGCACAAGGAGAAGGTATGTGTTTTGCAGATGTCGCAGAAGCACAACGGGCATATGAAAATGGTGTTGTTGCGTTGCACGCCAAAGTAAAAATTCGAGTGAATGATGTTGATGTAAGTGAAGAGGGAGAAGTAACAGGAGTATATCGGATCATAGATACTACTGTTGGGCGTGGAATACTCTCTAAGATATTACCTACCGGCTTGCCTTTTGAATTAGTAAATCGAGATATGAACAAGCGTGCGATTTCAGCTCTGATAGATGCTTCCTATCGGCGTGTTGGATTAAAAGATACAGTCATTTTTGCTGATAACTTAATGTATACAGGTTTTCAATACGCTACTCGTTCGGGTGTGTCTTTTTGTGCAGATGACATGGTTATTCCTGAAGAAAAGCATTCTATTTTGAGTGATGCAGAAAAAGAAGTGAAAGAAATTTCATCGCAATACGCGTCCGGATTAGTTACAAAAGGTGAACGCTATAATAAAGTCATCGATATTTGGTCGCATACTAATGACCAAGTAGCTAAAGCCATGATGGATCGATTAGGTCATGAGGAAGTCATCGATGCCAAAGGCAACAAAGTAATTCAAGAGTCGTTTAATTCTATCTACATGATGGCAGACTCAGGTGCACGTGGATCTGCTGCTCAAATTCGACAGCTTGCTGGTATGCGAGGTTTGATGGCAAAACCGGATGGTTCAATTATTGAAACCCCGATTACTGCAAATTTTCGTGAAGGTTTAAATGTGTTGCAGTACTTCATTTCAACACATGGTGCACGCAAAGGTTTAGCGGATACCGCATTAAAAACGGCAAATTCTGGTTATCTAACACGTCGATTAGTAGATGTTGCACAAGATTTAGTAGTCACAGAAGTGGATTGTGGTGCCACCGATGGCATGCACTTAAAGCCGATCATTGAGGGTGGTGATGTCGTGCAAACATTACAAAGTCGTGTACTGGGCAGAGTCACTGCAGAAGATGTTTTTGATGTAAAAGGCAAGTCGGTTGTAATTCCTGCGGGTACGCTACTAGATGAAGGATGGGTAGACAGGCTTGAGGAATTGGGCGTCGATGAAATAAAAGTTCGTGCTCCAATAACATGTAATACCCGTTATGGCGTGTGTTCAACATGTTATGGTCGAGATCTTGCGCGCGGACATCTCGTGAATGATGGAGAAGCAGTTGGTGTTATAGCTGCACAATCTATCGGTGAACCTGGCACGCAACTTACAATGCGTACATTTCATATTGGTGGGGCGGCAAGCCGTGCAGCTTCTGCTAGTGATATCACAGTTAAGTCAGCAGGTGTTATACGCATGCATAACTTAAAGTTTGTACAGCATAAAAATGGTCACAATGTTGCTGTATCACGTTCTGGAGAATTGGGTGTCATTGATCAGCAAGGGCGTGAAAAAGAGCGTTATAAGATCCCTTATGGCGCGTCGATTTCAGTAAACGATGACGACGCAGTTCATCCAGGGCAATTAGTAGCAACCTGGGATCCTCACACACATCCAATCATTACTGAAGTTGCAGGACAAATTCAGTTAGTTGATTTTGCAGATGGAGTTACTGTCGAATCATTTACAGATGAAGTTACTGGGTTGAGTTCCACCATAGTGTCGGATCCAAAGAGTCGTCCAGCTGCTGGTAAAGATTTGCGCCCCTCTGTGAATCTATTAGATAAAAAAGGGGAGCCGCTGAAATTTGCAGGAACTGAAATTTCTGCGCATTACATTCTTCCACCAGGTGCAATTATAAGTTTATCGGATGGCAATGCGGTAGATGTCGGTGATGTGATCGCACGAATTCCACAGGAATCATCAAAAACTCGGGATATTACTGGTGGTTTACCTCGTGTGGCAGATTTATTTGAAGCACGTAAGCCAAAAGAACCTGCAGTACTAGCAGAGCAGACGGGTACGGTCAGCTTTGGTAAAGATACTAAAGGTAAGGAACGCCTGGTTATTACCAATGAAGAAGGTGAATCTACTGAAGTACTCATACCCAAGTGGCGGCAAATTAATGTATTTGAAGGAGAGCATGTTGAAAAAGGTGAAGTAGTTGTAGATGGCGAGCTAAATCCGCACGATATATTACGTTTACTTGGTATAACCGCCTTGGCTGAATACTTAATAAAAGAAATTCAGGATGTCTATCGTCTTCAAGGTGTCGGTATCGATGATAAGCACATAGAGGTCATCACAAGGCAAATGTTACGAAAAGCTGAAATTATAGAACCTGGCGATACGAACTATTTGCGTGGTGAACAAGTAGAAAAATCAAGACTATTAGAAGTTAATGAAAAAATGGAAGCAGATGGAAAAGAGCCGGCAACCTATGCCCCTGTTCTATTAGGGATTACTAAGGCCTCTTTGGTAACAGAGTCATTTATCTCGGCCGCGTCATTCCAAGAAACCACACGAGTACTGACTGAAGCAGCGGTTAAAGGGTCAAAAGATTCACTGCGCGGTTTAAAAGAGAATGTTATTGTGGGACGCTTGATTCCTGCAGGTACTGGTCTTGCTTATCATGAAGACCGCCGTATTAGTGCATTGCCTGAGCCAGTATCCAGTGAGCAAAAACAAGAAACTGAATCTACTGCAATGATGGAGGAAGCGCTGGCTGAGGAGCTTGCAAATTCACAGGCCATCGAGACAAGCGGGTAGATCCCACACAGGTCAAAAAAATTTAGACAGTAGATTTTCGGCATACTTAATCTCTGGATAGTAGTGTTTGCTTGACAGTGTAGCTAGGGATTTCTACAATTCCGCGGCTTACACAGGCCGATGCTTCATCGGCCTGTTGTTTATTTTGGGTATAGAAAATTATGACAACGATTAATCAATTGGTAAGAAAACCACGCAAGCGCAAAGTGGAAAAAAGCAATGTTCCAGCTCTAGCTAGTTGCCCGCAAAAACGTGGGGTATGTACTCGCGTCTATACTACTACGCCAAAGAAGCCAAATTCTGCATTACGTAAAGTAGCACGTGTGCGTTTAACCAATGGTTTCGAGGTGACAAGCTATATCGGTGGAGAAGGCCATAACTTGCAAGAGCATTCAGTCGTATTAATTCGTGGGGGACGTGTGAAGGATTTGCCCGGTGTCCGTTATCACACCGTGCGTGGTAGTTTGGATACTCAAGGTGTGCAAGATCGTATGCAAGGTCGTTCTAAATACGGCACAAAGAAACCCAAGTCTTAATTAGCCAATCTTTAATTAATAAGCAGATCCAAGATGTCGCGCAGAAGAGAAATACCCAAACGAAAAATTTTATCCGATCCTAAATATAGTGATCAATTGGTTGCGAAGTTTGTGAATATTTTGATGAAGCATGGAAAAAAATCTGTTGCGGAAAAAATTCTGTATCAAGCCTTTGATAATGTTCACAAGAAAAATGGCCAAGAAGGGATCGAAGTGTTTAAAAAAGCACTTGAAAATGTACGTCCGTTTGTTGAAGTAAAGTCTCGAAGAGTAGGTGGTGCAACTTATCAAGTTCCAGTTGAGGTGCGCGCGGTACGTCAAACCACTTTGGCTATGCGGTGGATTGTTGACGCAGCGAAAAAACGCGGTGAAAAGTCAATGATTAATAAGCTCGCAGGTGAGCTAATCGATGCGTCTGAACAAAAAGGTGCGGCAATGAAAAAGCGGGAAGAAACCTTGCGCATGGCCGAAGCAAACAAAGCCTTTTCTCACTACCGTTGGTAGTGCTTAAATTAGAATTATACTGTGGCACGCAAAACCCCTATTTCACGCTATCGTAATATCGGCATCATGGCACATATCGATGCCGGAAAAACGACAACCACTGAACGCGTTCTTTTTTACACAGGTATCTCGCACAAAATTGGTGAAGTGCATGATGGTGCCGCTGTCATGGATTGGATGGAGCAGGAACAAGAGCGCGGAATTACCATTACTTCAGCCGCTACCACATGCTTTTGGCGCGGTATGGATAATCAATACGATCAACATCGAATCAACATTATCGATACACCGGGCCACGTTGATTTTACTATAGAAGTGGAGCGTTCACTGCGTGTGCTAGATGGCGCCTGTGCAGTATTTTGTGCAGTGGGTGGAGTTGAACCCCAATCTGAAACAGTATGGCGACAAGCAAATAAGTATCATGTACCGCGCATAGCATTCGTGAATAAAATGGATCGTGCGGGTGCAAATTTTCTACGTGTTGTTGAGCAAATTCGAGAACGATTAGGTTCGCACGCAGTACCGATTCAATTAGCAATTGGTGCAGAAGAAAAATTTAAAGGTGTGGTAGACCTAATCAAGATGAAGGCGATTTACTGGAATGAAGCAGATTTAGGCACCACGTTTGAAGAACAAGAAATTCCTGATGATATGCAAGCCGAATGCCAAAAATGGCGTGATGAAATGATTGAGGCTGCAGCTGAATCGTCAGAAGAAATTATGGAAAAGTACATAGATGTGGGAACACTATCAGAGGATGATATTCGCAAGGGATTGCGCCTTCGAACCTTAGCGAACGAGATTGTGCCTACACTATGTGGATCTGCTTTTAAAAATAAAGGCGTGCAGGCGATGTTAGATGCCGTAATTGAATTCATGCCATCACCAACAGACGTGCCCGCGATTCAAGGTATTCTAGATGATAAAGATCATACGCTGAGTGAGCGCAAATCGTCGGATGATGAGCCGTTTGCAGCGTTGGCATTTAAAATCGCGACTGATCCTTATGTCGGCACCTTAACGTTTTTCCGTGTGTATTCAGGTGTGTTGAACTCGGGTGATACGGTATATAACCCTGTAAAAGATAAAAAAGAGCGTGTTGGTCGAATTTTGCAAATGCACTCTAATACTCGAGAAGAAATCAAAGAAGTTCGCGCAGGAGATATTGCTGCTGCGGTCGGTTTAAAAGATGTAACTACGGGTGAAACGCTATGTGATTTGAAAAATATCATCTCGCTCGAGCGCATGGAATTTCCTGAGCCGGTAATTTCTGTCGCCGTAGAGCCAAAAACCAAATCTGATCAAGAAAAAATGGGTGTCGCGTTACAAAAATTAGCACAAGAAGATCCTTCTTTTCGTGTGAAAACCGATGAAGAATCGGGTCAAACAATCATCTCGGGTATGGGTGAGTTGCACTTAGATATTATTGTCGATCGCATGAAACGTGAATTTAGTGTTGAAGCAAATGTGGGTGCACCACAAGTATCTTATCGTGAAACTATTCGCAGTAGAGTAGAACATGAAAGCAAATATGTGCGCCAATCCGGTGGACGCGGGCAATACGGGCATGTGTACTTAAAGATAGAACCCCAAACACCAGGCGATGGTTTTGAGTTTGTTAATGAAATTGTTGGTGGTGTTGTACCTCGTGAATATATCCCTGCAGTTGAAAAAGGTGTAAAGGAAGCCATGGATAATGGCGTGATTGCGGGTTACCCTGTAGTAGATGTAAAAGTTACTTTGTATGATGGTTCTTATCACGACGTAGATTCTTCAGAAATGGCGTTTAAGATAGCCGGTTCTATGGGATTTCGCGATGGAGTCAAACTGGCCAATCCAATCCTGCTTGAACCTATTATGAAAGTTGAAGTTGTGACACCAGAAGAATATATGGGTGATGTCGTTGGCGATTTAAATCGGCGCCGAGGAATGGTGGGTGGTATGGAAGATAGTCCCGCAGGCAAGATTATACGTTCGGAAGTTCCATTAGCAGAAATGTTTGGTTATGCAACCGATTTGCGATCGGCTACACAGGGACGCGCAACCTATACAATGGAATTCGATAAATATAAAGAGGTACCAAATAATCTTGCAGATGGAATTATTAAAAAGAACGCGTAAATCACAACATTGTTATCAAGATATTTTTTGTGAGGTAGAAGAAAATGTCCAAAGAGAAATTTGAGCGTACCAAGCCGCATGTAAATGTTGGCACGATAGGTCATGTCGATCATGGCAAGACCACGTTAACGGCGGCGTTGACCAAGGTGATGGGGGAGACCCATGGAGGGGAATTCAGGGCCTATGATCAGATTGACAATGCGCCGGAAGAGCGCGAGCGTGGGATTACCATTGCCACGGCGCATGTTGAATACGAGAGTCCCCAGCGCCACTACGCCCATGTAGACTGTCCTGGGCATGCCGACTACGTCAAAAACATGATCACCGGTGCGGCGCAAATGGACGGTGCCATTCTAGTGGTGAGTGCGGCCGATGGTCCCATGCCGCAGACCCGCGAACATATACTGCTGGCCCGCCAGGTGGGGGTGCCCTACATTCTGGTCTACATGAACAAGGCCGATCAAGTCGACGATCCCGAACTGCTGGAACTGGTGGAGATGGAAGTACGCGACTTGCTGTCTACCTACGAATTTCCCGGTGACGATACCCCGATTGTGACGGGTTCTGCCCTCAAGGCCCTGGAAGGCGATACCTCCGAGATTGGTATTCCCTCGATCGTCAAACTGGTGGAAGAAATGGACGCCTTTATTCCCGAACCCGAACGCGCCATAGATGGCGACTACCTCATGCCGGTCGAAGACGTATTCTCCATTTCCGGGCGCGGTACGGTGGTGACCGGCAGAATCGAGCGCGGCATCGTTAAAGTGGGGGATGAAATCGAAATCGTAGGCATTCATGACACCACCAGCACGACCTGTACCGGGGTGGAAATGTTTCGCAAACTGCTTGATCAAGGGCAAGCGGGTGACAATGTTGGCGTTTTGTTGCGCGGCACCAAGCGCGACGAAGTCGAACGCGGGCAAGTATTGTGCAAACCGGGTTCCATTACGCCGCACACCAAATTCGAGGCCGAAGTCTACATTCTTAGCAAAGAAGAAGGCGGGCGCCACACCCCGTTTTTCAACGGGTATCGTCCGCAATTCTACTTTCGCACCACCGACGTGACCGGCGCGGTAGATCTTCCTAGCGGCACCGAGATGGTGATGCCGGGGGATAATGTACAAATGACGGTCTCCCTGATTGCCCCGATTGCGATGGAAGATGGGCTGCGTTTTGCGATTCGCGAAGGTGGGCGAACCGTGGGCGCGGGGGTTGTCTCGAAGATTATTGAATAGTAGTGGATTAACCAAAGAGTAACGACCATGGCAGCTGGACAAACTATACGAATTCGTTTGAAGGCCTTTGATCATCGTTTGATTGATCGTTCGGCAAGTGAGATTGTGGAAACGGCTAAACGAACCGGCGCTCGAGTAAAAGGACCTATTCCACTGCCGACGAAAAAAGAGCGTTTTACGGTGTTAATCTCGCCCCACGTGGATAAAAATGCGCGTGATCAATATGAGATTCGTACGCATAAGCGTATTATGGATATCGTTGAACCGACAGATAAGACGGTGGATGCACTGATGAAGCTAGATCTGGCGGCAGGTGTAGATGTTCAAATTAAATTGAATTAGCCGCTAGTTTTCGCTCTCGAAAATACAAAGGATCTTTATTTATAGCTGTTGGTGGATTAAGACTGGGCTTAAAATTTGCATATTTGTTGATAATTGAATGAAGAAAATGGTTTTCTAAACCACTGAATTTTGAGATAATGCACGGCTTTCTGCGGCCCGGCATGAGGGGACTCATGTCGGGCCGCGGTTATCAGGCGATATAAATTTCCTCAGTTTCTTCGGTAAGCATGGACTGGTATGTCTTTAGGATTAGTTGGCAAAAAAGTAGGTATGACACGTGTCTTTACTGAGACAGGTATATCTGTGCCTGTAACGGTTGTGCACGTACCCGCTAATCGTGTCACTCAAGTGCGCATACCCGAAGTAGATGGTTATCAGGCTATACAAGTTACATACGGTGAAAAAAAACCTTCACGAATTAATAAACCTATGTCAGGACATTTTGCACAATCCGGCGTTACTGCTGGTCGCGGCTTGCGTGAATTTCGAATAGGAGATGAGCAACTGGGTGAATTGAAAGTCGGATCAGAAATTAATGCAAAATTATTTTCCGTAGGGCAAAAAGTTTCTGTCACAGGCGTAACAAAAGGTAAAGGTTTTGCAGGACCAGTGAAACGCCACAACTTTGAAATGCAGGATGCAACCCATGGGAATTCACTTTCACATAGGGCGCATGGTTCAACCGGACAATGTCAAGATCCAGGCCATGTTTTTAAGGGTAAAAAAATGGCAGGTCAAATGGGAAGTGTGCAGGTTACAACTAAAAACCTAGAAGTTGTACAAATTGATGCAGACAAAGACTTGTTACTCATTAAAGGTTCTATACCTGGTGCGCCAGGTGGTGATGTAGTGGTTCAGCCAGTAAATGCTAATGAAGTGAATATGCCAACTGAGGATGTACCAGTGAAAAGCACTACAACAGAAGAAGTGGTTGAAGAAGTAAAGGCTGCAAAAGAAAAGTCTCAAGAAAAAACAAAAGGCAAAGCTAAGTCCGAAGAATAAATATGAAGCTAGCAATTGCCAACAAGAAAACCACGATAACGGTATCTGATGATATTTTTGCGTGTGAATATAATGAGCCATTAGTGCATCAGGCCGTTACTGCATACCTTGCGGGTGGTCGTTCTGGAACTAAGGCCAATAAAAGCCGTAGTGATGTAAAAGGCGGTGGCGCTAAACCGTGGCGTCAGAAAGGTACTGGCAGAGCACGTGCGGGGACTTCGAACAGTCCTATTTGGCGTTCTGGTGGTGTTACCTTCGCAGCAAGACCACGAAATTACAAACAGAAATTAAATAAGAAAATGGTACGTGCAGCTTATGCAAGCATGTTTTCTGAACTGGCACGACAGGAACGCTTACATGTGGTCGAGGAATTTACAGTAACTGAACCTAAAACCAAACAAGCTATAGAAAAACTTCAAAAACTCTCACTAAACTCGGCATTAATTATAACTGAAGAAGCAGATAAAAATTTATATCTCGCCGTGCGCAATCTTCCGCACGTAGATGTAACAGAAATTGGCGGGTTAGATCCAGTAAGTTTGCTTAAATATCAGCATGTAGTGGTTACCAAGGATGCGCTACAGGCTATTGAGGAGTGGTTGCAATGAACGAAGAG
>CAJHZF010000096.1_pt1 | contig 18543 bp, 17 predicted proteins | sample 9198891 | NCBI WGS metagenome assembly CAJHZF01 (sample SAMEA7708349, study PRJEB35096) | sediment metagenome | biome: marine neritic benthic zone biome [ENVO:01000025]; feature: sediment [ENVO:00002007]; material: shallow marine sediment [ENVO:03000034] sea grass bed [ENVO_01000059] ...
ATTTACACTATCTGACAGTTTTTTGTGTAATGGAGAAAACAGCCAACCAGTTCCATCAAATCCTGGTAATAAGACCAATGTTGGGGTTATGTTTTTGGTCAAATTAGGGTTAGGGAATTTGTTGTGTATGTTTGCTTACGGCCAATAGCGGTCATTCAACGCTTGAGCTAGTAGGTGCGGTGTACGGCGTCGGGTTGAGAAACTTTTTATGAGCTAATTTGATAACCAAATATGCCTATATATCAATTATAGGCGGGGTGCTTGAGCAGGAAGTGAACAAAGAGTATTGCAAATACCAGATCGACCATAAGCGACAACGCCAGCAGATAGCCCTGAGAGCCTGATACCAGCACAGGTAGCGCCACTGCCACTACCGAAAGCTTGCCGACTATACCAAGCATCACATACGGGCGAAACTTATCAGGATTTCGACCAACTAGGTAGTACGCATAACCAAAAGTAAGCACCAATACCGCACAGAGATTTAGAATCATTCGATTACTTCCGTCTGCAGGAGCTAGCTGAAATACATTCTGAAGCAATGGCCAGGCCAGCAGCCAAGACAAGCCTAAAGAAAAATTGAAGAGCGCGGCTACAGAGAAAAGTATTTTAGCATGACGATACACTACATATGTTTCCCTTATTAAGTTAATCCACTGTGTGAATGGGTTATACCGATCGTAAAAAAAAGCGATCCCATTCCAACCCACTAATCTGAAGAGGAGTTTGCACCTAAACGATCCGTTATGTCCTTATACCCGCTCATAACAGTTGTTAAACGGACCCGTTCTGTCCGTTTAGTTGAATTAGCATTTTCTAATACAATTACGCACGTTATCGATTACCTTAACAGTTACAGATTTGGTGCGAAATATTATAAATAGCAAATCGAGACCCTAACTAAATTAATAAGCGAATGTCCGCTTTGGGTCGTTAGCGCTCTTACCGATCTTAAATTATCCGATAATCGCATGTGGGATAGTACTTGCAGCTGTGATTACTTCTCTTCTTACAATCCTGATTCTAAAAAAATTACATGACTATGTCCTTACAAGGCACGAAGCCCTTATTGAACGCTATATCGAAATAGCAGGGCGAGTCACAGCTTTGTTTATTGGTACTGTTGCTATTGAAATGATCATGCAGGGAATTCGAACCTGGGTGGAAAAATTTTGAAGCTTGAATGTCCGCTAACGACCCAAAGCGGACACTAAATTGACATCCTTTAACTTACAAACCGGTCTTTGTATCCATAAAATCGCTAGATAATAGCCTGTGACAGCATATAATTTGTTCTTAAGGCAAATAAGTAGCCCTTAATGTTATGCGAGCGATTAGTATTCCAATATTATTAATTGCTTCACTAGAAATCACTTCTTGTGCAAGTTCAATTGAGAATAGTGAGTATCCTATATATTGGCCACAATTGGGCAATAAAAATTCAGATGACATATGCCCTATAGTTTCAGGATTCTACAAAGAATTTGGAGAAATACCTTGCTCTCATGGTCAGCAATATAATGATGTTAAGTTTCGATTCTTAAGCTATCAACTTCACTCAACAATCACATCTGTAGAAGTGGACATCAAGGAAAATCTCACATGTAAAACAGCCATAAGCGAAAATATCGTTGAATTACATCAACCAGAGGATAATCAACTTGAGATTAGAACGTGGAATGTAGACGGGAACACTAAAACTATTTTACATGAAGAAATTCTCAATATGAAAAACGGAGACTTTACTTGTGAAGATGGTCTAATCAATTTCAGGAAACGCAGATTGACTGAATCGTATGTTATAGATAATTTTTTTGGTTCAGATATTCGCAGTTTTACTCTCAGTGAAGACGGCTGGTTAATCATGAAAAGTTATTCTACAGGATTAGGCAATTACATGTTAAAAATAGGTCATTACTTTATGTTTGGACGCAAAAGAGAAAACACATCTTGGTATCGATGGGAACCGGTTGACAAAGCGTCAATTAATCAATCAAAAATAGAGGAAGCGCATTAATTCAAGCATTTCCAATGACCGCTAACGACGGCGATCTCAACGAGTGGATGCAACACTTTATCATAACGAGAAAATAATGATGGAGTGTGCAAATGAACTATCGAACACGAATTTATTATAGCGAAGCACAAAAAGCACAAATGTGGGATCGCTGGCAACGCGGTGAATCGCTCAAATCGATTGGCCGTGCGTTTAATCGAGGGTCTTCCTCAATTTACGGTGTGTTATCTCGCAGCGGTGGCATTCGGCCCCCTGTGCGCGCACGCTCACGACTCGCGCTTTCCTTATCTGAACGTGAAGAAATTTCACGTGGTATTGCAAGTGATTTATCGTTACGTGTTATTGCTTCGCAGTTAAGGCGTTCGCCTTCCACGATTAGTCGAGAGATCCAACGCAATGGCGGCCTCGATGCGTATCGTGCCAATGATGCAGACCAAGCCGCCTGGGATCGCACGCATCGTCCCAAACCCTGTAAACTGGCAAGTAATGCACTATTGTGTCGCAGCGTTGCGAACAAACTACAGTTGAATTGGTCGCCGCAACAAATTGCCGGTTGGTTGAAAAAAGAATATCCAGGAGAAACCTGTAATCAAGTGTCCCACGAAACCATTTATCGCAGTCTGTTTATTCAAGCCCGTGGCGTCCTGAAAAAAGAGTTACTTCAACATCTTCGAACGCAACGCACTATCCGAAGAGCTAAGCAAGCCAGTTTAAAAAAAGACGGGCTTGGACAGATTACGAATGCCGTATCGATCCGACAACGTCCGGCTAGTGTAGAGGATCGTGCCGTCCCCGGACATTGGGAAGGTGATTTGATTGCCGGCTCGAAAAATAGTTACATTGCCACCTTAGTGGAACGCCATACCCGTTATGTGATGTTAGCCAAAGTACAAAACAAAGACACGGAAAGTGTCATCACTGCTTTAATCAAACAAGCCAATAAATTACCGAATGAACTTTATAAATCCTTGACGTGGGATCGGGGTAAAGAGCTTGCCGATCATCAACGTTTTAGCTTGGCCACTAACATTGATGTCTACTTTTGTGATCCAAGTAGTCCGTGGCAACGCGGTTCCAATGAGAATACTAATCGCTTACTTCGTCAATACTTTCCAAAAGGAACGGATTTATCGGTACACTCGCAAGCGAAACTGAATGCGGTGGCAAGACAACTTAATGAAAGACCTCGACAAACCTTAGAGTTTGAAACACCGGCAGAAAGATTTAACCAATGTGTTGCTTCGATCGGTTGAGGTGACAACCCAAAGCGGACATTCGCGCTTAATCACCATTTGGTCAAATTTACTGTATCTAAAAAGCTAGGCTATTCCATTTTCATTTTAACAACAGGTCGTTTTTCTGCTGTCCATTGATGCATGGATCCATCGTAAAGTTTTACGTTTTCATTACCTAACAAAGCATACATTACAAACCAGCCACCAGCAGCCATATGACCACTGTTGCAATAAGTGATGCTTTCAACATCCGATTTAATACCTAATGCGTCAGATACTTCTTGTAATTCAGTCATGGATGAAAATTTAACGGGAATCTTTTTGCTAGCTATAAGTTCAACAGGGTAAGATTTTGCGCTTGGGATATGTCCTTTATCGCTAACTTTTGAACTTTTGTGTATACCAAGATACTGACCAAGGGGTCGAACATCTATTAGCTGAATATTATTATCAATTGCTGCAGCGACATCGTCGCTATTAGCTTGCAACTCTTTCCGTTCCTCTTTTGCTTGCCAATTCCCAGTAGAATGTGTGCTAGGGGTTGAAGTAATGTCATACCCATCAACCAGCCACTGTGCAGTTCCACCGTCTAATATAGAAACCTCATCATGACCAAAATATTTAATTTGCCAGTAGATACGCGCTGCCATAGTTACATCAAAGTCATTTTCTGCGTTGGTTACTAATACTATGGGATTATCATTATTCAAGCCAGTCTGTTGCATAAGGCTTTCAAATACACTTTTATCCGGTAGCATATATTTGATGGTAGCACCATTAATTTTTTGCTCACCACGCACATTTTTGTAAAGAACAAAATTTGCGCTCGGTATATGACCCCCAACCTTAACTAAGTTGATCTTTCCTGTTTTTTTATCTTTTTCATAAACCGGTTTCGCGATGAAGCTTTCTTTGCTTTTTCTTACATCGAGGATAAATACCTGCTCTAGATTTTTTGCTAGCCAATCAGTTTCTACTAAGGGCTTTGGCATATCTGCTGCAACAGAATGGCTATATACAACTAGACACATCAAGCTTGTGAGCAGTGTTTGTATAATTCTCATAATCTCGTTCTCAGTAAATTTTTGAGTAGTTTTAATAACTATAAAATCTGTAATCTAATTCTATTGAATTAGTTTTTCAAGAAACGAAAAGTCTAGTGAAGTAATTGACAGAGGCTGTTGACTTTGATCAATATAAACAACAATTCACTTTCAAAGACTTAAATATTTATAAGATTGAATGACCCCTTACGACCCAAAGCGGATTTACACAATTGCATACTATGCCTCAAATTGCTTTTTTATTGATTGAATCCAGGCTAACGGTATATTTTTGGAAGGTATTTTTTGTATTTTAGTTATACATATGGAGTTATAATTCAGTGAACTGCCTCCCAATCATCACTGCATTGCACAAGTAGAGGCCAACGAATAATAATTCCAAAAAAATAGTTAGCCATGATTGATTTTGTCGCCACTTTCATATTTTTTTTCGCAGTTATTGATCCAATCGGCACTGTACCCGTGTTCCTGACTTTCACACAGGTTCATGAGCAAAAAGAGAAACGAAAGATTGCATTAATTGCAGCGCTCGCCTCAGCGGCAATCTTGCTATTTTTTGTTATAGCAGGAGAAATCATTCTAACTGCAATGAAAATACCTTTAGAAGCCTTCCAAATTGCTGGTGGAATCGTACTTTTTCTGTTTGCCCTAACCATGATTTTTGGAGAAAGCAAACCAGAAGAAGAGACTCGAATGGTCAAAAACTATAAAGACACAGAACTCGCACACACACTTTCGATAATGAAAGATCGAGAAATTAGTGCTCTCTCTAGTAATTTAAACAAACTTACGAAAACAATCAGTGGAATCAAATAAACAATTAAAAGAAATAAATATGTCGATGCCTAGTGACACCCACAGCAAGCTTGTGGGCTACATTCTCTGGATTTTTGGTTTCATGGGCGCACATCGCTTCTATTATGGACGTCCTGTCAGCGGTACGATCTATTTCTTTACATTGGGATTGCTTTTGATTGGGTGGATTGTAGACCTATTCCTAATCCCGGGAATGGATCGCTCCGCTGATAGACGCTATGTGGCTGGAGATAAAAACTATAATATCACCTGGATCTTGATGACCTTTCTCGGCATCTTGGGTATTCACCGGCTGTATCTTGGTAAATGGCTTACGGCATTACTATGGTTTTTTACAGGAGGCCTGTTTCTGGTCGGCTATCTATATGATTACTGGACACTAAATGAACAAATTGATGAAGCTAACAGCGATAAGTCTTTCTAACTTTTAATGGTCTTAGAAGAGACACGTTTGAAAAATATGTAGATCACAATACGAGTGTTGAATTTACATTTAACTACTTAGTCTCCGACTTACTGTTATTCATAGCAGGGCTTTCAATTGGTTTCGCTGGACTGTTAGCAATCTTTTAGCATGGAGTGGAGTTTACTTTACAAGCACGGAAGCAGACCTGCGCTCATTCATCATGAACATTAACAAACTAAGGAGGAAGCACAATGACTAACATCGATATTGGTATCAACGAACAAGATCGGATAAACATAGCGGAGGGCTTAAAAAGAGTATTGGCCGATTCCTATACGCTATATACAAAAACACAATTTTCACTGGAACATAACGGGCCCACAATTTCGGGATTTGCACTTGATGTTCGAAGAGCATTACACAGAATTAGCCACCGCTGTGGATGAAATTGCGGAACGTATTCGCACCCTTGATGTGCCTGCACCTGGCACGTACTCGGAGTTTTCGAAGTTCAGTAGCATCAAAGAAGTCGAAGGTGTTCCTAGCGCAAAGGAGATGGTGGATATCTTAACCAGTGGGCATGAAAAGGTTGTAAAAACTTGTCGAGCTGTTCTCAAATTAGCGGATCAAGCGGATGATGAATCAACCCTTGCGCTGGTATCTGATCGGATGCGAATTCATGAAAAGACTGCATGGATGTTACGAGCACTAAATCAATAGAATCTCTAACTCAAAACTTTAGAATGTCCACTATTGGTTAAAAGGGGACATATAATTAGGATGTTTATCTAATTTATACTAGTAGCTTGCATGGGACACTAGACCACAAATAAAGACAATAATCGGTAACAATTGACAATTAATTCAAACTTGTAATTGCATGAATTAATTATTGTTACCTATTGTGTGTAATTGTGATTTATTAGATCATTCGGATTTGTAATCAGCAGATCGTAGGTTCGACTCCTATCGCCAGTTCCAATCTTGCATGTACTTCTCTTAATAACCTCTAAGTTATCTACTTACTTGGGGCATTAGATTAAAAATGATTTCAATGATCAGTAATTTCTGATTGATTGCTAACGGTCCAAGGCGAGTCCTTCTTTTATTAAATCTCAATACTTTGTATTGTCTAAATAACAATTTACGGTTTATTTCTACCGTAAATTGCTGCCATTCATCGAATTTCCGGTTCGGAATTATACAATTCTTAATAACATGTTGTGTTTTTAACTTGTTGCAAAGTGGGGAAAAATGCAAGCCGCAGGTAAGCCAGAAGATGAAAAACAAAGGATTGAAGCCTTACAAAGTTATTATGTTTTAGATACGTTTCCTGAAAAGGAATACGATGAAATCACTAAACTTGCCTCATTTATCTGTGAAACACCTATCGCTCTAGTTAGTTTAGTAGATAACGATAGACAGTGGTTTAAATCAAGGACTGGTGTTGATCCTACTGAGACTCCAAGAGATATAGCATTTTGTGCTCACGCTATCCTGGAACCGGATAAACCTTTTATAGTTGAAAATGCAGATGAAGATGAGAGATTTGCTGACAATCCTCTAGTGACAAATTCTCCTAATGTTAAGTTTTATGCTGGATCCCCATTAAATACACCGTCGGGACATAGTCTAGGTACTTTGTGCGTAATTGATTCTATAGCTAGAAAAATTACTCCTAGACAAACAGAGGCACTAAACATATTAGCAAATAATGTGGTTACTCTTCTTGAGTTGCGAAAATCTAAAGCGGAACAAAAGGATTTAATAGAAAAACTTGGTAACTCCAACAAAGAACTTGAGCAATTTGCTTATGTAGCATCGCATGATCTACAAGAACCTCTGCGTGTGATTAGTAGTTATGTACAACTGCTAGCAAGGCGATATAAAGGAAAACTTGATTCGAATGCAGATCGATTTATCGATTATACCGTGGATGGATGCAGCCGTATGGAATCACTCATCGAAGGTTTATTGAAGTTTTCTCGAATTGAGTCGAATAAGGGAGAGACGAGATGGTTCGATTGTCATGAGCTATTAAAAAATGTAGTACAAGACTTGAAAATAAGAATCACTGAAAGCAATACCAAAATTACATGGAATAAAATGCCGCGTATGTTTGCAGAAGCTTCTCAAATTAGTATGGTTTTCCAAAACCTCATAAAAAATGCAATCAAATATAATAAGAGTAGCAATCCAGAAATTACGATTCATGCGGAACCTTTAGAGAATTATTGGCAATTTTCAGTTCAAGACAATGGAATAGGGATTGAAAAACAACATCAAGAGAAAATTTTTAAAATTTTTAAGCGCTTACACACCTATAAAGAATACAGTGGTACAGGAATAGGGTTATCCTTATGCAAAAAAATTATAGAACGCCACGGTGGCAGTATCAAAATAGAATCTGAATTGGGTAAAGGCTCAAAATTTATATTTATATTACCTAATTGTGAAGAGAATAAATCATCTGTCATGCAAAAAAACGCTGCGTAATAATACTTAAGGAAAATTAAAATGGATTCAGAATTAAATATGAAGCCTGTCAATGTTTTACTCGTTGAAGATAATCCTGCACATTCAGATTTGGCTATAGAGGCATTAAATGACGCAAAAATGCATGTTGATATAAATGTTGTAGACACTGGTGAAAAAGCAATGCAATTTTTATATAGAGAAGGTGAATATAACAACGCTGCTCGCCCAGATTTAGTATTATTAGACTTAAACTTACCTGGGATTGATGGTCGTGAAGTCTTGTTTAGAATTAAGAATGATCCTAATTTAAAATGTTTACCAGTAGTTATACTAACAACTTCTAATTCAGAAAATGATATTCTTATAAGCTATAACTGTCATGCAAATTGTTACATCAAGAAACCAGTTAGTTTTGAGCAATTCTATAAAGCGATTCACCAGCTTTCCGATTTTTGGTTTGCTTTAGTAAAGTTGCCAGCAGATGAATGCGATGCAAAAAAGCATTACTAATCAGTGCTTACTGTAAATTTCGCTCGCCATACATCTGTTATAATCATCCAACCATAAGTACAACCACTTGCCTAAGTGTTTGTAACTACATAAATTAAGTCGCTAAAGATTTAAATTCCAAGGCCGATATTAGCCATATACTTCAACAAATATGGATGTAGCCTTGCCTCGCGGTTAAGGACATGTCAGGCACACATGACTTCAAATAACTTAAATCTAGACCAAGTAAATAATGGTTCTGTAAGCGGTGTTAGTTTGAAGATTTTAGTTATTGATGACAATCCCGCAGATCGTGAATTATATCGACAATTCTTAATCGATGATTTCGATCAAGAATATGAATTTTTTGAAACGGGTTTAGGTAAGGAAGGGGTTAAGATATGTAGTTCAAAAGAGTTTGATTGCATTTTGCTAGATTTTCACTTGCCAGATGTGGATGGTATTGAATTCCTAAATTTACTGGACAGAGAAACCAAAACTAAGGTACCAGTAATAATGTTGACGGGGCAAGGAAATGAAACTATTGCGGTAGATGCATTGCGTGCAGGTGCGGCAGACTATCTCCCTAAACGCGTAGCCTCTACAGAATCACTCAAACGAACAATTAATAATGCAGTAGAAAAATATCATTTACGTAATGCAGTAGAAAATCAAACGCATAGGCTGCAGAAAAAAAATCGAGAGTTGACGCGCAAACACGAAGAAATTCAACGCTTTTACCAAACAGTATCACATGAATTAAAAACACCTCTGACTTCTGTTAAAGAATTTGTATGTATTATTTTAGATGGCTTAGCCGGCCCTATTAATGATGAACAAAAAGAATACTTAAGCCTTGTTAAGGAAAGTTGTGAGCAAATGGCTAATGGTGTTAATGATCTGCTGGATGTTACTCGATTAGAAACTGGGAAATATCGTATTGAATTAGAACCGAATAATATTGAAAAAGTTATACATCATATAGTTAATTCCATGAAGGTTATCGCTAAACAAAAATTAATAACACTTGACATGCAGCTAGATGAAAACCTTCCAGATGTTTATATGGATCCTAAAAGAATTGAACAAGTTCTCACTAACTTAATAAATAATGCAATTAAGTTTACTGATAAATACGGAAAAATTTTTGTTAAAGGTAGACTCGAATCAGACAAATCAGACTATATCAAAATTTCTGTTACAGATACGGGCTGTGGTATAGCAGCAGATGATTTAAAGAAAATTTTTGAGAGATTGTATCAAGTAAAACCTGAACACAATCCAAATGCTACATCTACAAGTGCTGGTGGCCTAGGTTTAGGACTAAATATTTGTAAGGAATTGGTAAATTTGCATGAAGGAAAATTAACAGTAGAAAGTAAAGTTGGTACTGGCAGTACTTTTTCTTTTACTTTGCCTATTTATCATGAAGACACCGGATTAGACTCATTAATAATGGAAATTTGCGCATGAAGAAAATTTTAATAGTAGAAGATGATAAAAAAATAGCCTTAGCAATGGGCGTTCGACTTAAGGCCTATGGTTATGAGGTAGCTAATGCATATGATGCAGTTGTTGCGGTAAATGCTGCCAGAAAATTTAAACCAGATCTAATCTTACTAGATATTTCCATGCCTGGTGGAGATGGATTCTCATTAGCGGAACGTTTCCAAAATCTTGTGGACACAGCTGGTGTGCCAATCATTTTTATTACCGCAAGTAAAAAACAGGGCTTAAAAGAGAAAGCCATGGAAATGGGTGCTGCAGGCTTTTTTGAAAAACCCTACGATGCTGAAAAATTGCTTAGCACTGTTAGTAGTTTGATTTAGTTTAGTAAGAATATGTTCTAGAGAAAGAAATTTTGAATAGGGAGCGTTGAGATGAAACAAGTCTTAGTAGTTGAAGATGATAGAAAAATCGCGAAGTCACTTGAGATTCGCTTACGTTCCATGGGATATAAGCCAGTGTTAGCTTACGATGCTGTAATGGGCATGAAGTCAGCAGTACAAAATAATCCAGACTTAGTAATAATGGATATTGCAATGCCTGGTGGTGATGGTTTGTCTATTGCAGAATCGATGCAAGACCTCACCACAACAAACAGCACACCAATAATTTTTATAACTGCTAGCAAAAAGCTCAGTCATCGTGAACGAGCATTGGAATTAGGTGCAGCAGGTTTTTTTGAAAAGCCGTATGATGCAGAAAGATTGCTAGGGAAAGTCGCTCAGCTTATCTAAACATTCTGATAAGATGCTATTGTCCGCATAAGAAGTCAAATTATTTGTTTACTTCTATTTGTAGTACGAGACGAATTAGTAGATTCGCCTTGTACTACAAATAGGTACCGTCCGCGTGTATTTTTTGCCAATTGTCAGATAGTAATTGCAGTCTATCCTAGAGTTAAACTATTAATAGTACTTATATTAATAATACCCTATTGAATAATTTTAGATTGTTTTCATATACATCGACAATCACATATGAGGGAACCATTCGTTTGTTTCTATAGCAAACATATAAATTAATCGAATAAAGATATACGCGCTCAGAAATCGATTAGTTTTTATTAAATTAGCTGCCATCGTGTCTCAATATGACGGAAAGTAACCCAACAACAATTATTTTTGATAATGACAGTCGGTTAAAACTTTTTATTGAACATGCCCCTGTTGCGATAGCCATGTTTGATCAAGACATGCGCTATCTGGCTGTTAGTAAACGGTGGCTTTCTCAATACAATATTGAGCACACCAATATTATCGGAGAACTCCATTTTGAACACTTTCCCCGAGATCAAAAAAAATTTAGTCAGGCTCTTACAAATTGTTTGATTGGGAATACAGAGATATGTAAACAAGATTCCCATGTTGATGAGAATGGTAAGATCGAATGGGCATCTTGGGAAATGCAGCCATGGTTCAACTTAGATGGGGCAATCGGAGGTGTCATAATTTTCAGGGACGTGATAACAGAACATATTAATGCCATCAACAAATCAAGACATACAGAACAGCAGATGCGTATGTTGGCAGAAAAAGTCCCAGCGTTATTTTCATATGTTGATCATAAACTAAAAGTACATTTTCAAAACAATCTCTTCAAATCTTTGTTCATATCAAATTCAGATTCACAAGGCACTTCTTATTTAGCTGATTGTTTTGATAAACAAACCTGGGAGAAATTACTTCCCAGAATCGACAAAGTATTAACAGGCGAAACAGCTAATTTCATTGAGAAAATTCCTAATAAAAATGGGGAATGCCGATGGTTATCGATTATATTCACACCAGATATTAATGAGCAAAAAACTATTCAGGGCTTTCTTATTTTAATGTCAGATATAACTGAGCAAAAAAAATATGAACTTGCGGTAAAACTTAGTGAACAAAGATATAACTTAGCTGTTAAAGCCTCTAACGATGGAATTTGGGATCATAATTTGATCACTGGTGAAATTTATTATTCTCCTCGATTTAAGCAGCTATTAGGATTTAATGAGGATGAAAGCAATGAAAAAATAAAGGCATCTTTTTTCGAAAAACAATTACACCCGGATGACATAAATAAAGTTAAGGCGGCGTTTAAGCAGGTTTACTGGTTAAATAAACCCATGGATATTGAATATCGTAGCAAAAATAACGCAGATAAATATCGTTGGTTTCATGCCAAGGGGCTTGCTGTAACAAACACTAAAGGAGATACGATTAGAGTCGTCGGTTCATTAACAGATGTAACAAATAATCATAAAATTCAAAAAGCGTTACAGTACCAAGCAAATCACGATCCTCTTACTAAATTATTAAATCGCCGCGCTTTTGATCGGAAACTTGGCCGTGCTATACGATTAGCAAAGCGAGAAAATACAACACATATCCTTTGTGCCATTGATCTAGATAGATTTAAATTTATCAATGATGCTTGTGGGCATACAGCGGGCGATAAATTGTTATACGAAATTGCCAAACTGATGAAATCTATTATTAGAAAAAGTGATGTAGTAGCTCGTATTGGCGGAGATGAATTTGGGTTAATAATTCATGATTGTACGATAGAAGATGCATTTCCTATGTTAGAAAAAATATCTTTCTTTATAAATTCATACCGACACAGTATAAATGGGCGAGAGTATAAAATCGGTGCAAGCATTGGCGCTACAATTATAGATTCCACGACATTCAGTAAAACAGCTGCTAAAATTTCTGCCGATAATGCTTGCTATATTGCTAAGCAAAATGGACGTAATCAGATATATATAGAAAAGAATAACCAACAAGAAGTATCACTAAGAGCAGAGCAAGTTAATTATACAGTAAAAATAAAGAATGCGCTTATCGATGACAATTTTGTACTATTTTATCAGAGTATAATTCCGACCGATTCTTCAAACAGCCCACAATTTTTTGAAGTATTATTACGTATTAAAGATGGGGACAATACATTTATACTACCTAATGCGTTTATGCCAGCTGCAGAACGTTATGGACTAGTCACTAAAATCGATATCTGGGTAATCAAGTCCGTATTTTTATGGCTAAAGGAAAATTCTAATTTTGAAGGTAGGATATTTATCAATATCTCTCCAATGTTAATGGATAACAAAGAACTCTTGAATTTGATCATTGAGTTAACACATGAGATGAACGTTCCTACTAATAAAATATGTTTTGAATTAATTGAGGCCTCGGAAGCGTCTCAACTTGAAGCTGCTAAGAATTTTGTTAATAGCCTTAAATCTCTTGGATATGCATTTGCACTAGATGATTTTGGAAATGGCTTTTCATCATATAAGTGGTTAAGACTGCTACCAGTTGAATATATCAAGATAGATGGGCAATACATAAAAAATATTCTATCAGAGCCCACAAATCTTATCATTGTGGAGTCAATTATTCAGATGGCGTATAAATTAGGCAAAAAAACAATCGCGGAGTTTATTGAAAATGAAGAGATACTGAATAAACTCAAATCCATGAAAGTAGATTTTATGCAAGGATTTCACATCCACAAACCTCAACCATTAAGTGAATATAAAATTGTGAGCTCAAAATCGCTTAGCCAAGATGATTTTCAAGAAGCGGTTTAGCCATTTTTATTGGCATTGCTTACACATTTGGTAAGTAAGCTTCAATTACTCAATTGTTGAACGTCCTGCTTTATGAATCACATCATTTAATTTAGCATTTTTTCTACATCTAATACCTTTTGAGTGTAACCATTTCATCTGTTTACGTTTAATAGGAAATAGTAAGATTTGTGTTACTTAAGCACATGATATTTAAGTTGCGGAAGAGAAAAAATAATAAAAATGTTTATGAGCATCTTCTTTGTGTATCGATGAAGATTATAAATAAAGTTAGTAGGTATCAATAAATATTTTTAATAATTATAAATTTAATTTCTCACCGGCTTGATATCCGCAACCGAACGTCGGTTAGTATTGCAAGATTAGCTCTTAGTGTTTGTCTAATTAATAAGAATCATGAATAGTGGTCGCTACAAACACTAAGCACTTATGGATAGTGGTTCGTAATGGATGCAAAAAAACTCCTAGTTGTTTTTTCATCATTATCTTTATTTGGTTTTGCCTCAGAACCTTATTATCGTTCATCTTCATTTGATACAAGCATATTGATTGTGCAAGCAATAGCAGGCGATGCCCATGCACAATTTCAACTTGCAGCATTTTATGATTCAGGTATCAATGTGAGACGCAGCAAAAGCAAAGCAAAAAAATGGTACCGATTTGCTGCATTAAATGGACATGCGGAAGCACAGAATAGTTTAGGAAGTATCTACCAAGAAGAAAAAAACTATATTGAAGCACGTGAGTGGTATGAGCACGCCGCAAATTTAAAGCATCCTGAAGGCATTACTAATTTGGCGAATTTATATGATTTAGGACTGGGTGTGCTGCAAAACAAGCAGAAGGCCTATGTGTTGTATTTGCAGGCAGCTAAATTAGGCGATGTACTGGCAATGGTTAAACTTGGCCAAACAGTAGCAGCAGGGCAATTTGCACAGAAATATGAATACCAAGGTTGTGTTTGGACCTATCGAGCAGAGCGCCATTTATTATCGAGCTATACATCAACGACCCACAAAAAACTCAAACAGCATGTTTACGCTGTAGTAAATCATTGTGAACGAACGCTTTCTGAAAATCAGGTTACCAGTGCAAAACAAGAAGCCGTCAATTGGAGGTCAAGAGTTCTACATTCAGTAAAATGACAAAGTACTCATGCAAAACATATTAATAAGCTTTTATTAGCTCAATATAATTAAGCTATGAACATTAGTCTGTAAGTATTGTTATCTGTTGTGTTTAATTGTGTGTAGTTAGATAATTAGGATACGTAATCAGCAGTTCGTGGGTTCAATTTCTATCAACGTCTCTAATTCAACTCGTAAGAGGGTGGCTCAGTTAGGATTTATGGCGCCTAAAATTATTTATTCAATATGTTTGGTAATTTGCTTTATTTTGCTAAATGGTTGTGCCAATACAAATAGTGGAATCAATAAACAAGATTCATTATCAACAGTACGCGCACCTATTGAAGGTATATGGACGGGCGAGTTTGATATAGGTGGCAAGGGTCCATACGATTTTACTGCTGTACATATAGATGGTAAGGCTTACGCATTTAGTCAGCGTGCAAAAGCAATGTGTGTTGGAACTGTGAAGTTGGATGGTGAGAATTATATTTCTAAATATTTACTTTTTGAGTTAGATGGAGGTCCTTTTGATTGGGCAACCATAACTGGAAAGTTTAAAGAAGATAACAAAATCGCATCACATTTTGTGACACTTAATGGTGGTGATACCGGCGCGCTGAATCTAGCTTATAATCAAATTTATGATTTACCATCATCTTTAACTCAGACACATGGGAATTGGTCCTACACTGATAAGGAAGGATTGATCACAGAATTCTTTATTGAAGAAGTGGGTACACTAATTGGCCGTGATTCCGATGGTTGTGAATTTCTTGGTTATCTAGAGATTATCAATCCCGCTTATAATGCCTACCAAGTGAAAGTAGAGGTTACTGCATGCGACTCAGTTGATGGCGAATATGAAGGAGTTTCATTTATGGCAAATGAACAATTAAATATGCATATTGCCAATGAAAACTATGGCCTATTTTTTGCTTTTGGTCCCAAAATCGAAGGCGAATAGCAAGGCGCGTATCGCTCAATAATCTTTTTAAGATAATTTTAACAATACTTCGCGATGTCCGTCGCTAGATATTATCCATTCTCGGGTAAAAAAGGACGTTTACGTCTTGGTCTTAGCCCGATTGCTATTTCGGATTGGATACAATACGAAAACGATTTTGCAAATCGAATTCACGATAAGAAAAAACTTATACACAATCACCGTAAACTTGTGTTGGACTCATTGCAAGAAAGCATCACCGCGCAACGAGAATTTTTAGAATTGATTATTCAATACTTAAAAAACTATCAAAGTGAGTTGTTTGAATTCAACCGCAATAACATATTCAGTATAAAAGAAAACATAACGTATAACATTTTAGATTATGAGAATTGTCCGCTTGAGTTAATCAGTTACTTAGCAGGTGATGACTATTGTTTGTTAGAAGAGAGTGGTGATAATTATAGGCTTGTAGCTGCCACGGTATGTGCTCCAACTTGGTGGGAATTGTCTGAAAAAATGGGCAAACCACTACCTTCAATTCATGCGCCGATTGTAAATTTAGAAGAAAAAATAGGTCATATGATTCGACATTTTTTGAAAAATCTTACATATATGGATTGTTATCAAAGAACAAACTGGTTCCTGAATACGAAACCTGATCTTTGTGTATTTCCAAATAAATTCGACATGTACGATAACCAGGTCAATATTTCTCTAGAAAATATTGAAAGTAAATTATTTTTACGTACTGAACGTCAGACATTTCGAAAATTAAAAAAAACAGGGAACATCATATTTGGAATTAAAGTGTATACGTCGCCAATTAGCATTGTGAAGGATAATCCATCTATTGCAGAAGATCTCACTCAAGCATTAAACACAATGAATATAGAACAAAAACAAGCTTTGGCAATAAATATTGTAGAAGAGCCGCTACGGAAATATTTAGAAAAAATTGTTGCGCAGTAGGTTTATTGCTTATCTATAGAGTTGCCTCGACCAATTGCAAAATATTTAAATCCAAGCTGTTGCATAAGTTTTGGTTCATAGAGATTGCGACCATCGAAAATAACAGGATGCGCTAGTGTATTTTTAATTTTCGTGAAGTCAGGGCTCCGAAATTCATTCCACTCTGTAACAATTGCCAAAACATCTGCTGAATTTAATGCCAGGTTTGCGTTATCACATAATTGCAATTGTGGATGTTCGCCGTAGATACGTTGACACTCATCCATTGCGACAGGGTCATAAGCTTGTATATTTGCACCGGCTTTCCACAGCGCTTCCATAAGGTCACGACTTGAGGCCTCACGTAAATCATCAGTGTTGGGTTTGAAGGCTAGTCCCCATAGTGCAATGACTTTTCCGTTCAAATCATCATTAAAAAAGTTTTTAATTTTGTTAAATAAAACTTGTTTTTGATGCTGGTTAACTTCATCAACCGCCGCAAGTAAAGTAGGAGTGTAATCCACTTTCCTTGCAGTATGTTGTAGCGCTTTTACATCTTTCGGAAAACAAGAACCACCATACCCGCATCCAGGATAAATAAACTGATAACCTATACGAGGATCAGAACCAATTCCTAAACGTACTTGTTCAATATCTGCGCCCAATCGTTCTGCAATATTGGCCAGCTCATTCATAAAACTAATCTTAGTAGCTAACATTGCATTCGCTGCATATTTAGTAAGTTCCGCCGAAGCTAGATCCATAATCTGTACACGGTCATGGCTGCGGTTAAATGGTGCGTAGAGTGCACGCATGAGTTCTGCAGTTCGCGGATTCTCTACCCCAACGATAATGCGATCGGGCTTCATAAAATCTTCAATTGCGGCACCTTCTTTTAAAAACTCAGGATTAGATACCACATCAAATTCTGTTTCTGTGCTTCTAGCGTCAAGTTGTTCTTGTAATGTCTGCGCTACTTTTTGGGCTGTGCCAACTGGTACAGTAGATTTATTTACAACAATTTTATAATCATTCATGTGTTGACCAATGGACTTGGCCACTTTAAGTACATGTTGTAAATCTGCTGACCCATCTTCGTCAGGTGGTGTACCAACAGATATAAATTGAAACAGCCCGTGCTCAATGCCTTCATTTGCATCAAGTGTAAATTCTATACGATTTGCATCTACATTCGTTTGGATAAGCTCTTGTAGACCCGGTTCATGAATAGGGACGATGCACTGTTTAAGTTTTTTAATTCTATCTGCATCGATATCTACGCAAAGTATATTATTTCCTACTTGCGCAAGACAGGCCGCTGTAACTAAACCAACATAACCAGAACCGTAAATCGTTACATCCATTATTTATATATGAACTAGTGCTTAGGCAATATTATTAGAACGAACAGTTTCCTGAATTTGTAAGTTTTTAATACAGGATTTAACTTTAGCAGATTAAAATTTATATGATGTGATATAAAGCTAATAGTAGTCATCAATTCAAGCAATACTTTTCTCTACTATAATAGTGTCTTTTATTAAGATTAAAGCTGCAAATTGTAATATTGACACTGTGCAGATGACTCCCGCACAATATTTTTTTGAGGAGGGGTACCCAAGCGGTCAACGGGAGCAGACTGTAAATCTGCCGGCTCAGCCTTCGGAGGTTCGAATCCTTCCCCCTCCACCATTTAAGCTTCGTGCTAGTAGATAGCTTGTGCAATGGGTTTTCTATATCACTCAAGCTTGGTGCAAGTAGATAATTTTGTGCAATGGGTTCTCTATATCACTCAAGCTTGGTGCAAGTAGATAATTTTGTGCAATGGGTTCCCTCCATCATTTATGCTAGTTAGACTAAGTGCAAACTGTAATTTGTGTGCGTAAAATCTTAGCAAGTAGAAATGAAGGATACTGTTCTTAATCTGC
>CAJHZF010000229.1_pt1 | contig 18453 bp, 18 predicted proteins | sample 9198891 | NCBI WGS metagenome assembly CAJHZF01 (sample SAMEA7708349, study PRJEB35096) | sediment metagenome | biome: marine neritic benthic zone biome [ENVO:01000025]; feature: sediment [ENVO:00002007]; material: shallow marine sediment [ENVO:03000034] sea grass bed [ENVO_01000059] ...
AGAAAGTAAAGCAATTGTTAAATTATAAATTCAAATACCCAAATTTAATGAAAATAGAATTTGATGAAAGCACATAACAAGCGCATGCAGTCGGATCAAAGTGCCCGCTACGCGCGCACTTTGGCCGCTGATGCGAGGCGTTATGACCGCTATTTGCCGAAAGCAGACATTAGAGATCTTTTTTTGGTAATACATAAACAGCTTTGCATATTCCAGTTCTAACAAATTGGGAATACTGAACAGGTTATGCACTCCGAATTATTATTCCAATATGTGATTTACAAATGTCAGCTTTGAGTCGTTAGCGGACATTCAGTTGCTGTAATTGGGTTTCGGTAAACTGATGTTAAGAATAATAAATGCAGCTATGGCTGACAGGAGAGAACCAGCCAAAATGCCTATTCGATCTGCAATAAAATATTCACTACTGCCATGCTCAAAAGCCAATCCTGCGATAAAAAGACTCATAGTGAAACCAATCCCGCATGCAAACGCTACTCCAAGTATTTGAATCCAGTTGACGTTTAGGGGGAGCTTAGCAAATCTAAAACCTACGGCGAGCCCTACAAATATTAGAACCCCCAAAGGTTTTCCAATAAGCAATCCAGCTATTACACCCGAAGACACAGGATGAGCTAAGTCTCCAATTGAAATACCAGACAGTGAGAGTCCAGCATTTGCAAAAGCAAATATTGGAAGAATCGCAAACGCGACAGGCCCGTGTAAATTATGCTCAAGTTCACGTAACGGAGATTTACCTTGCTGATCTCGCATAGGAATACAAAAAGCGATAAGCACACCCGCTAGTGTTGCATGAACACCTGACTTCAATACAGCAATCCATAGAACAATTCCTAAAAGCATATAACTAGATGTGCGAGCAACGCCTAGTTTGTTCATAGTGATAGCTGCGACAAGGGCTAATGCACCAATGAATAGCGCATTAAGAGACAAGTCACCAGAATAGAAAAGCGCAATGATGATAATAGCTGCCAAGTCATCAAATATAGCTAATGTGAGCAAGAAAACTTTTAGTGCGATTGGCACACGACTACCGAAGACACTAAGTAATGCTAACGCAAAAGCGATATCGGTCGCTACAGGAATAGCCCATCCATCCAAAGCAATGGGATCATTCCAATTCATCCATGCATAGATAGCGGCAGGCACTACCATGCCGCCTAGAGCGCCCATTCCGGGCAACGCGATTTGTGAAAATGATGCTAACTCTCCTTCAATGACTTCTCTTTTAATTTCAAGTCCAATCAGAAAGAAGAACACGGCCATAAGACCATCATTGATCCAAAGCAATAACGGCTTCTCAATTAACAAAGAGCCTACTTGAATCGAAACAGTTGTATCCAGAAGACTCCCATACAGTTCTTTCAATGGGGTATTAGCAACAAGCATGGCTACAATGGCTGCAATTAGTAAAAGAATGCCACTAGCCGATTCGAGTTTCATGAAGTCTCGAACAGTAGTTGTTATCAGCGATGAATTATTCTGCTCAGCCATTGGCTTTAAAATTGAAATATTGAACTTAAGAAATACAGCATTAATTGGATGTCCACTATTGGCCGAAAGCAGGCATTCGATAAAGAAATTTAGTACAGACTAGGTTGGAAATTTCAAAAAAAGCTGCATAGTTTTTGTTAGTGATCAAATACAGATATTCAAATCATAATCAAAAAAGCCAGCGCAGATTTTGATTGTGCCGGCTTGGTCCCAACCCTCAAGTATGAACAATGGCAGGGTGCTTATAATCGTACAATCATAGTATTTAGTTTTGGGATTTAGAAAAGTTTATTGTATAACTTGTACAGTACACTTTTATCAATGTGTCCTGTGTATCGACTGCGATTATCATCGTCAATGCCACGCATGCGTAGTTTTGATGCATGTTCTTTGCGCAATTGATGGATCGTCAAAAATGGTCGGTGCAGCTCCTCCGATGCTCCGCACGCAGCACACGTAGCGCTTACTTAACTGGTGTTTGGGCCAGATTATGGCATGCTGTGATGTACATACAATGTATAAGTATAATCACAATATTAAATATATTTAATTGTACATCGCCTCTTAATATCGTTATATTTATACTCAATGTCTATATATCACCTGTACAAATGGAAATGAGATGCTAGAACCGAACTTACTTTTGACCGTACTCCTTGCTGTTCCTCTATTAAGTCTGGTTTCACTTCTGATTCTTGTGGAGAAGACTGCCAAAACGGGAGTAGTGCCCATTAGAGCAAGAAACCGTCAAATTTGAACATAGGTGATTGTTTGGTGGCGATGACAGTAAATACGATGATTTATAGATGACGTCAAAGATTGCTAGCGATGAGAAATTATAAACGTAGCGATAATAATGAGACTGTGAAGATTAACAGTGCGGATAGCAGTCTTAAATATTTGTTCGAAATTCTAGTGCCTGATTTTATGGTGTTTGTAGTTGGGGCATCATTGGGAATTGCGTTGATGCTGCATATCATTAGATTACTGTGAGTTGAATCTTTTGAGACACAAGATACCCAACTAGAGGAATACGCTGTTACTAGTTTGAAGGAATTAACATCATGGATGAATGTAGAACAAGAACGTTTATCAAGGATGGATATCAAGCTAAATATTAATAAACTTTTTGAATAATATATGAGGATGATGATTATGGAGCTTGCACTTTCTGTTTCGATATTAATTGGCTTCTATATTTTGAGTTTAGGGTTGTTATCTTACTGGAGACGTAGCGATAGCAAGCATGCACTCTATGCAAAAAAGAGTCCCGGTAACAACTTGAGATATTCGAGTCAAGCGAGAATTTAAAATTACCACGGTCAAAAATACTAAACTCATTTTTTCGTTAAGATCACTAATTACAGTCAGCAGAGTATGAATACATATAAATCTACAATTAACACTATCGAAAGTGATGTCAAAGTTAGAAAAGATACTCAAGTTGGGGACAATACGCAGATTGGCGATAACTCCATTATACGTAGAGGCTCCGTGATTGGCGCCAATGTAATCATTAGTCCCAACGTACTAATCAATAAAAACACAATCGCTCCGGATGGCACAGTCATACCGAATGGAGCTGCGATACCACCACTACCTTGAAAATAATTTTATATATCTAGCAACAACTCTATGAATAGTACTTGCAATTAATGATTAGAACTATCGTGTAAAATGCATCTCAATGTAAACCTAGTAAAATAAACGGAAAATCTCATGATAAATACAACAAATTGGATAATTCCCAGACTACTCATTTATAGTTTTTGTATAGCACTGACAACATTTGTACAAGCAGATTTACACGCTATGGAATGTCAGAATGCTAAAAACGACAATGAAATATCTGAATGTGATCAATATAAAATGGAAAGTCTAATCTCAGCAACTTCTTCAAATACAAAGGTTAAGAAAGAGAAAACAAATACCAAAACTAAGCAACTTAAGGTACAAAAAGAATTGCGTACTCCGAATTGTAATAATCCAAGTGGTTTCGAAATGTCTTGCTGTTCAATGCATAATACATGTGGAGGGTTTGGATTCAAACGTCCTGGTGATACTGAAAAATAAAGTTTCCTGTATAAAGAGTAATATTAATGCAAATATCAACTGTAGCAGACTAGCTTATCTATAGATCGTCTATTCAAATTTTATGAATCACAAAATAGCTAATGTTTGAATGACCACTATTGGCCGAAAGCAGACATTCACGAATAATAGAAAAAACTTTATTGATTGCGTGTATCTGGCATAGTGAACAAATTATTCTGCTAGCGATTAAATAGAAACTGGATACTGCATCCAGTCTCAAAAATATAATGGTAGTAATACTGTCTTGATAATGCAGTTTTTTTTACTAATTTCCATAAACCGACTACTTATAAAGAAAATGAATCTTTATATTAAGAATTTTCAGGCATATTTACTGTAGTCATACATCATATAATTTCTGATTAACATACAAGACTAACAGTACAAGGTGATTCTTGTACAGGCCAGAAGCCGCTGAATGAGTTGCTGAAGAATCTGATGAATGACTAACTCTACGAGCTTAATGATTATTAAACACAAACAGATAAAATTTTTTAAACTAAATGAGGAAATAATCATGAGAATTCTATTTGCGTTAGTATTGAGCATCACTACAGGATCTGCGATGGCCTGCCAGAGTGAGTTACTCAATCAGAATTTCCAACGACTTGCGAGTAACGAAGAAGTCAATCTTTGCAAGGAATATAGTGGCAAGGTCGTACTTGTCGTAAATACGGCTTCTAAATGTGGTAATACACCTCAGTACGATGGCTTAGAAAAGCTATACGAGGAGTATGGTGATAAGGGACTAGTGGTATTAGGTTTTCCATCTAATGACTTTTTTGGGCAGGAACCTGGCACGGAGGAAGAAATAAAGGAATTTTGTCGCCTCACCTATGGGGTCAAATTCCCAATGTTTGAAAAAACCACCGTGAAAACTAAAGATGCACATCCATTTTTTGTTGCTTTGGCAAAATTGTCAGGCACATACCCAAAATGGAATTTTCACAAGTTTCTGATAGGGCGAGATGGTGTGTTGATATCAGAGTTTAGCCCACGCACCCAACCTTATGATAAAGATCTGGTTGCAACAATCGAAAAAGCATTGCAAAAACAACGGCAAGAATACTAGTTAATGCATATATTCTGACATATCTTGTTTCAAGCTGAGTTTTTTTATTCACTTGAATCGAATAGATCATCGATTAATCTAGCTATCTGTTTGCGAGATTCCCTAAGTTATGGGTAACGACTTTCGTAGAACAAAAGAAGATTGGAATAGGATCACATAGCCTGATATACATTTAGTAGTGATATACAAACTGAAAATTTATCACTCTAATATTAAATTTTTTTAATCTTTTTAAAGCTATGATTTTTTCAACTATCCTTTATTCAGCTAAATCCCATCGTAAAAACACATTAAAAATATTTTAATGTTTCAGAAATGTGAACGCAGTGTACAGTTCACCAATTCGAAAAACACCTGAATACTCTGTAACTTCACCTTGAGCCTATAGCTTTGAGGCTCATTTAATTAACAAACCAAGAGGAAAGTATTTATGAAAATTTTTACGAAATATAATAGTTTATTGATGATCGCACTTATTGCCTTGTTCGTTGGTGTTGCCATTGCAGGTCATCATGAAAAAGCTGGCCAAAGTGATAAAAATGACATCGTTGATACCGCAATTTCTGCAGGAAAATTCAATACACTCGTTAAGGCAGTGCAAGCAGCAGACTTAGTTGATACTTTGAAGGGCGATGGTCCCTATACTGTATTTGCACCTACCGACGAGGCATTTGCAAAAATTCCTGAGGCGGATTTAAATAATCTCCTCGCGAATAAAGAAATGCTAAAACAAGTACTTACTTATCATGTGGTACCAGGTAAGGTAATGGCGAGTGAAGTAAGTAATTTGTCTTCTGCAGAAACAGTACAAGGACAAGAAATTACCATTAGCACATCTGAGGGTGTGAAAGTTGACAATGCAAATGTCATTGCAATAGACATAGAAACCTCAAATGGTGTAATACATGTAATTGACACTGTAATTATGCCAAAAGCATAGTGCTGTAATTAATAAACAATCATACAGATTGCATATTAATATTAAAAAGCCCCGATGCTTACGCTGGATTGCATCGGGGCAATGGCCCTAAATTTATTCAGATGATGTTAATAGGGGAAAGGAGGGCATCATCGTTTAAGGCTTACTAAATACTTACACATCAGCATACATTTCAAAATAACTGTACATAGATATTCAAAACTATTACCCAAAAATTATATAAGAATTAAAAAGCAACTGTTTCAATGGAAATATTCGCCTTGCTTTCTAATTAAAAAGTACTTCAACAGTAATACTTGCAAATTTTGATTTCAGAGTTTTAGCGTGGTAACACCCCATGTACACGCTCTAATGCCCTTAAGCTAGCACAGTCTAAATAACCATCCTGTACATGTTTAGATTTTAAGTTTATGCATGGAAATACAACTCAATGAATTGGTGAGATTTGGGTTGATTTGCCCATATATAGGCCTTCTTTACTCATATCAACAAGAATTACACCTGTAAATGTCAATTAAATTGTACAGTATAAGTACAAATATTAAATTATTTTAATTATACAGAATCAGTACATATGTGTATATTAGCTAGATATTACCTATACACTATATGTACAAAAGAGGTCCTGGAATGATAAACGAAACAATTTTCTTACTCATGCTTTTATTAGCCATACCCTTGCTCGGCCTGATTTCTCTACCGTTTCTGGTGGAGAGGACTGCCCGAGTCGCATTACTCACAGTAGAGACGAATGAGGCCTATAAACACAAATCAACTAGTAAATGATCAGATGGCTCCATACACGATAACAGAGGCAAAGACGATGTATCGCATACAAGAGCAATACAAGATGAATAAACAATTCAAACAGAGATTAAATAAACCTAAAAGTCGATGTAAAAAAGTAGATACGAGTATCAGATTTGTGTTCGATGTACTGTTACCAGATTTTTTAATTTTTGTAGTTGGAATTTCTGTAGGCATCGGACTAATGCTTTATTTATTTCAAATTTGATAAGCATAGACATATAGATTTATTAAACACGAGGTCAGTTTCGATGAATGAATCAATTTTATTGTTAGTTTTTCTACTAGCCATTCCCTTGCTTAGTTTAATTTCTCTTCTTTATTTGGTGGAGAACACTTCCAGGGTGGAATTGGTGTCAATTGAGGAAATATATCGACCAACACAAAGGTAGGTGCAAGTTTGCTTATCAGTGATGAGAGTAACTTATAGGATTAAGTTTTAATGTCGAACATAAGGTATGAAAGTGATGAATAAATTTTTTAGAAATCTAACAAAATCAGAGGATGCAAAGACTGAGCACAAAGAAGGTAATTTCGATTATTTTTTTGAGATTCTATTACCAGATTTTGTGGCATTTGTAGTTGGGGTTTCCTTTGGGATCGTATTAATAATACATATCTTTCGGCTTTTATAAACACTATTAACCTTATTTTATTAGCGACTTAACTAGAGAAAATATTTTTTAATCTAAAGCAACGGAGTGTTTGACAGGGAAGGATATCTGAACAGGGATATTCATCAAGGATTAAGCATGAAACAGATTCAACAATTTTGTAAAAACTCCAAGATGAGGTGGTGACTATGATGACTTTAAGCACAGCTCTTGTTCTGACAACTTTAATGGGTGCATATATTTTAGGATTAGCATCCTTGTCTTATTGGTTGCCTGAGAATCCTGGCAAAAAAGTAACATATGCAAAGGCGCAGCATTCACCAGATTACATGAGTCGTTCATGCATATGTTATGAGGACAAATGCTAGATAAGTCTTTTGGTATCCGTATTAAAGTTAATAGTAACAATACACATGTGAAGGTATAAAGATGAAAAACGATACGAGTATAAATTTTGTTTACAACTATTTAATACCAGATTTTTTACTTTTTGCAGTTGGTATCTGCCTTGGATTTGTTCTGCTGCTTGCAATATTCTGATAACTGATGGCACATGTGCAGCACAAAAAAGAATTAGGTAAAACTTACAGTAAAGATGTAAATCATGACTCAAATAGATATCGGCATTAAGGAAGAAGATCGTGTAAATATCGCAGAGGGTTTAAAGCGCTTGCTAGCTGACTCTTATACTCTCTACTTGCAGACACATAATTTTCACTGGAATGTGATTGGGCCGCAATTCCGTGATTTGCATTTGATGTTTAAAGAGCACTACACCGAATTGGCAACGGCTGTAGATGAAATTGCAGAACGCATCCGTACGCTTGATGTACCTGCACCTGGTACCTACAAAGAATTTACCAGATTGGGCAGTGTTGAAGAAGTCAAGGGTGTTCCTCGTGCAAAAGAGATGGTGGACATCTTAACTAGAGGACATGAAACCGTTGTAAAAACTTGTCGCAGTGTACTCAAATTAGCTGAAGATGCGGTTGATGAATCAACGCTTGCACTCGTTTCAGATCGTATGCGGATTCATGAAAAAACGGCTTGAATGTTAAGAGCGCTAAATGAATAACAACTAGAAATGAAAAAATACACAATTTAATCATTAAATTAAATTAGTTTACTAAAATATATGGAGTTAAATATGAGCACTAGTCTGATTAATACTGTTGTCAAGCCCTTTAATGTCTCTGCTTTTTACCAAGGCAAGGAAATTACCGTGACGGAAGCTGATCTTAAAGGTAAATGGTCCATCCTGTTTTTTTACCCAGCTGACTTCACCTTTATTTGTCCTACTGAACTTAGCGACATGGCAGATTATTACGAAAAATTCAAGTCTATTGGTGCAGAGGTATATTCAGTTTCCACGGATACGCATTTCACGCACAAGGCATGGCATGATGCATCGGAAAGAATTCGTAAGATCCAATTCCCAATGATAGGAGACCCAACAGGCACACTCAGTCGTAACTTTAACGTATACATAGAGGAGGAAGGGCTAGCACTTCGAGGAACATTTATTATCGACCCCGAAGGCGTTATAAAAGTAGCTGAAGTCAATGATCTAGGTATTGGGCGCTCTGCACAAGAGTTACTGCGTAAAGTCCACGCAGCTCAGTTCGTAGCAGAAAATGGCGGGGAGGTTTGTCCTGCGGCTTGGCATCCAGGAAAAGAATCCCTTACACCATCATTAGAACTGGTTGGAAAGATTTAAGAATCCAAATGCTCACATTAACAATGTTTTCAATAATCGTTATCAACGAGTTGTGAACTTAATTATTTATAAGGTTAGTATCAAATGTTAAACACGAATGAAACTGGATTTAAAATAGGCGCGGTGGCGCGTATTACTGGTATTGGAACAGAAACTTTACGTGCGTGGGAAAGGCGTTATGACGCTGTAGTGCCATCACGATCAGACTCTGGTAACCGCAAATATTCAAGAGATGATGTTGCAAAACTTTTACTTCTGAAAACATTTGTCGATTCTGGCGTTTCAATTGGGTCTGTTGCTTGTCTTGAAGTGGATGAGCTAAAGGATCTTATGGAATCTGACCCAGTACTTAAAGAATCATATTCTGATTCCTACAAAGAACATACAGCCGACGATACTGCTTATCGAATTGCGTTAGTTGGTGATGGATTTCCAATTCGTGTAATAGATGGGCTTGAAGAGGTACGCAACATTGAAGTAGTAGGAGTATTCAATGATATTGATGAACTAGAATCGGATTTTTTAGCAAGCAAACAGATTGATGTTGTGATCGTTGAACGACCAACGATTAACCAAACTACGAAATCCGAAATGCAAAAAATTCGTAACATTACTGGCGCTTGGCATGTCATTCTAATTTATGGTTTCAGCAACCAAGGTTTAATTGAGCAAGTTCAGTCTACCCAAACAACCGTAGTTCGTTCCTCTGTAGACGTGCAAGAATTAGCACGTATGTGTATCTATCACTCTGGTGGAAGCGAGAAGTTACCAGCATTGGAGTCTGGATCGACATTGCATTTTGAACAAACTATTCCGACAAGAAGTTTTAGCAACAAACAATTATCTGAATTAGCTGGTATGTCGACTGTCATCAAATGCGAATGCCCAAAGCATGTATCTCATTTAGTAAGAGATCTCGTTGCATTCGAGGTATACAGCGCAGAGTGTGAAAATGAAAATGAAAATGATGCTGCATTGCATGCTTACTTACATGCTACTACTGCACAAGCACGTTCGATGCTTGAAGAAGCACTTTCGCACTTAATTAGAGTCGAAGGCATACCTATAAATTGATTTTAGTCTCATCTAGCGAATTTATACTTTAAGAATTAATAGATAGTGCAAGTGTTAGTGCACATATAGCAATCTTAATTAGTTTTGTTAAACACCATGATCTATGCACCCAGTATTGACCAACGAGAAATTCAGTTCTACCACAAAATGGCAGAGGTCTGGTGGGACACTTCTGGTCCATTTTGGCCGTTACATGAACTAAATAAACTTCGTACCAAATGGATACTAATGCAGCTTAAAGAAAATGGAATGTGTGTATCCAAATCATTAGATCCATTAGTTGGACTTAAAGTTTTAGATGTTGGTTGTGGTGGAGGTATTCTCTCCGAATCACTCGCACAACTTGGAGCCGATGTGCATGGAATAGATGTTGTAGAGAGGAACATTCATATCGCACGCAAGCATGCCTCGGATAATAATCTCGAGATTAAATATACTTTCTCTACTGTAGAGTCATTAGTAAGTACCAATGAGAAGTATGACGTTTTATTTAACATGGAAGTAGTCGAACATGTTGCCGACCTAGGGTCATTTATGGATGCTTGTAATGAATTGGTGAAACCACGTGGAGCAATGTTTGTAGCAACAATAAATCGAACATTGATTGCATATCTATTCGCAATTCTTGGTGCTGAATATTTTTTGAGATGGCTGCCACGTGGTACTCACACTTATTCTATGTTGCGTAAGCCAGAAGAACTCATAGAGCTTCTTGAAAATGGAAATTTACACCCCACCAGATGGTCAGGTATTCGCGTAAACCCATTTACACGCAAGTTTTCATTACACGATAACATAAATGTAAACTACATGTTATTCGCACAAAAGGTACCATAGGATGTCGGTCATTTTCGATTTTCCACCATATGTGTCACTTAATATAACAAGACATATAATGCGGGACCTGCGCTCAGACCATGCGGGTGAGACGGGGGCTGTCTATATATATAAAAGGATTTTGAGTTCCTCCACAGACTGTAGTCTAGTAAATCTTTCGAAGCGTAATTTAGAAATAGAAAGACAACATTTATAAGGAAGCCCCCTCGGTTTCCAAACTGTGCTCTTTTCCAGAAACTTTATCCCAAAAGTTTTTCATGTACTGATCATCAAAGCGAGTGATACTAAATTCAGCAATATCATGATAGTAGTTGCCGGCTCCTATGATGCAATCTGCCACAATTTCACCAAAGACTGGCGTGTATTTAAACGCTTGACCGGCTCCCAAGCAGTGAATGAGGTTTCCAACTCTATGGTCTGGGCCGAGAATGAATTTAAGATCAGGTGTAATGTCGAAATATGAACGGAAGCCTGAGCCGTAAATTCCGCTGTCAACATCCTTGAAGCGTTTTTTTGCAATATCTTCATAGACTCGAATTTGTGAATATCCTAAACCTTGTTGGGTTGGGTCATTGATAAAATCTGCACCGGTGACATTAAGAGTGCTCTCAGCGAAAGCTCTTGCGGTTTCGCGAACACTTCGCCTGCGTGGCTGATGCATGTGGATCTCACTGTCACGCCATAATCTAAAATATGCCAAGTTGACGTAATCAGCGATTATAGGCATAGCGTCCCCGATCTCGCGCTGGCTCGTTAACCAATTTACAACATGCACAGGTTCTACACTAACGGGTATACGGATTCCAAGGCTTGCAAAAATTGAGGGACTCCATGCCCCTGCTGCGTTAACTACGTAATCGCACGTAATGGTACCCTTCGTAGTAAGCACGGTTTTGATCTCATTATTATTGTTTGTTTCAAATCCTTTGACGGCTGTTCTTTCTGCAACTTCAATATCATTTGCCAGCAAAGCCTCATAAAGGGCATGCCGGATGATAGCAGGATCAAACTGTATTGCATTTGGCTCGAAGAAATACATCTCATCATCATGTAAAATCACACTATCTGTGCAGATCTCTTGTGCCTGATTTCGACTAACTTTCTTAAATTCGATATCCAGTTCAGTCATGGACTTCGCCAGCTCGTCCCATTTTTTGTTTCTGCCACCACCTAAACCTGGAGCAATCCATAACGCGCCGCAAGTTTGGTACTCGGCCGAAACCCCCCAAATGGAGTCTAAATTTTTCCAGTGGTTAGTTGCTTCTTTGGCTAGATACGCGGCTTTCGAAACAGCGTTGGCTGCGCGTACGATTCCGGAATGTCGTGCAGTTAGTCCTGAGCCAATTACGGACTTCTCGATAAGACACACACGCTCTTTGGAAGTATTCGATGACTTATTGATCCTTCTTTGCACTGATATCGCTGAGGCACAGCCTAAACATCCACCCCCAATTACAACTGTGTGAAAGTGCTGTGTCATTGATTGTGTCACATATTTTTATTCAATCGATTAGATTGAACCACAGATGGTGTATCTCTTGGCCGAGAAATTGCAGTCTATATTCATAGGGTCCTTGTATAGATACCATTGTTTAGTAAACATCTGTAAAAATTTTGGTGCTCGTTAATTGATTAAAAGTTTGAATGATTATTATACTCGTCGTGGTGGTTTTTTTGATAGTTACAACATTATATAGCTTTTTATCTATATCCAGGAAATAAGCAACAACGTCCCAATAAGCGCGGAGATAATAACTGCTGTTGGTTTCAAAATTATTTTGGTCAGCGGTGGTACCTATATTTAAGAAAAGTTCTACGATTGAAATGTCTTCGAACTTATTACTCCTACGCGCTGGATCAATGTAACTAAATCCTGAGTTACAAAAATTGATTACTTTTAATTCAACCTTTTTATGGACGATAGACCTCCATCTAACCCTATGATTTGTCCAGTCATCCACGTTGCGGAATCACTCACTAAGTACTTTACTAACGATGCAATTTCATCTGGGTTGCCGATGCGTTTCAAGGGATGTTGTTTAGAAATATTTTCAAGTTTTGCACTTGATTGCGTAAATTGTTTTGCAAGAGGTGTATCAACTAAAGAGGGTGCAATTGCATTGAAACGAACTCCAGCATTCGCGTATTCAGCCGCAAGCGAGCGCGTTAAGCCTTCAATGGCACCTTTAGCCGATGCTATGGAACTGTGATAGCTCATTCCCTGAGAAACTGCCACGGTACTAAACATCACCACACTAGAATTTTCTGAATCTTTTAACCTATCTATACAAAATTGCAGCACACGTACTAATCCTAAGACATTCACCTCAAAGTCATCTTTGAATTCACTTATAGTAAGGCTTTTAAATGGTTTCAGATTGATTGTACCCGGACAGTTTATAAGTGAGTCGATTCTGTTTGGCAAGAAGGATAAATCTGTAGATTCATCGCATACATCAGCTGTGAAATGCTCTACGTTAGGCAGATCAATGACATTAATTTCTGAGCGTGAAATTGAAATTACATGATCACCTTCGTTTGCTAGTAGCTTGACACAGGCTAATCCAATACCACTACTGCCACCAACAATAACGTTTGTCTTATTCATTAGGCATCTAAAGATAATTATTCACGATTCAATATAAAAGGTTTTAAATGTATTAAAATTTTTCAAGTATGTACAGAGTGTGTATAAGTTTATAATTTTCCTATTTTATTTGAATTTATCGCTATATCCCCAATATCTTAGTAAATCTCAGGGCCGAGCTTAGCAATGTGTAAATGATATGTACATATAGGTAATAGATATATCTATATATGTACTGTACATAACATGTATGAAAGTCACTCCTTAGAGTGAGAGTGGTGCGTGAGGAATTTATTATTTAGCACACTTCGCGTGTGTGTCGTAGGCATCTTTTTTTGATGCATCGAGTGGCCTTGTTTACTGCAGAACATATCGCAAACTGCAAAAACCGATTCAATTCTTGTTCAGTGTAAAGACGTCAAATAATCATCTGCAATGTGTATGTGATGCCTTTGTTTTGAACGGTCCATTTTTTCAGCCTGTTTACATATCATGGTCCAACGTGGATTCGTTTGTAATGTCTTTTTATTTTTTAAAATCCACCGCCAAAATAAGGCATCCCAAATTTCACACCATGACCCTTTTTCAAAGTGGCTCATTTTCAAAATATAATTTGAACCCGAGAAATAAGGCTTCGTGGTTATCAGACCGCCATCTGCATGCTGACTCATGGCATATACATTTGGAACCATCACCCAGTCGTAACTATCGATAAACAGTTCCATGAACCATTGGTAGATATCATTCGGATCAATTTCGCATAAAAACATAATTCCGCCCAATACCATTAAACGTTCGATGTGATGGCAATAACCTGTTTTAAGAACTTTTTGAATGGTGATATCAACGGGTTCGATTTTTGTGTTTGCAGTGTAAAAGGCGGATGGCATGTTCCGTGTATGGGACCAGTGATTGTGGTTTCTCATTTTCACACCTAACTCCCTATACGTTAGTCGCATGAATTCACGCCACCCGATAATTTGTCGAATAAAACCCTCGAGACTATTCAGTGGTATTTCATGTTTATCGGCATACACCAATGTTGTATCGATGACATATTGGGGCGTGAGCAGTCCCGTGTTAAGCATGGGGGAAAGCACAGAATGATAGAGCCAGTGTTGATCCCCTACAATGGCATCTTCATAGGCCCCAAATTTTGCAAGCCGATGCTGTAAAAATTGATTTAACCAACGCTTGGCTTGAACAAACGTCGTTGGGTATAGAATTTTTTCAAGTGTGCCAGGATTATTTTTAAATTGTCGGTGTACTGCTCTCACACATGACTCGTTGAATGCTGTTTTTCTAAGTGTGGGTAAATTTGGAATATGACCCACTTCTTGTTTCGGAATTTTCTTGCGATTGTCTGCATCAAAGCTCCATTTGCCACCCAGTGGTTTCCTATTATTTACTAATATCTCTAAACGTTTTCTTTGATACTGATAAAAGTCGGACATTAACCAACGTTTTTTATTTTTTTGCCAGGCTTCATTGTCTTGCTGGGTGTTGATGAAAATTGGATTGTTTTTAAAAATTAATGTGTATCCCAGTATTTTGCTATAGCTTGAAATTCTCTTTTGCAAAGTGTAATCGACTGGATCCAGCGTAATCAGCGCGGTCTCATGTTTAAATCTATATTTTTTCAGTGCATCCAAGAGTACATTTTTATCTTTTTTGTAAGAGATATACTGAGCAGATACGCCTCGATCTTTTAAATAGTTCTCATAGTGTTTTAGGGCCGCACGATGGTAAGCAAGTTTTTGTTTATGAAAAGTACACGGATACTGGCTGTCACCAAAGAATAGTGAGTCTTCAATTAACAAAACTTTGTCTAAGCCCCCCGTTAAAATTGGATGGGATTCAAATAGTTGATTCGGGAAGATAAGGCCAAGTTTTTTCATGATACGCATTCGCTCATATCAAAATTAGTCATGAAATCGTGCATACGATCCTATGTAAAGTTTGAGAAAAATATTATGAAGGTTGCTTTGCGTAGCGACATAGCGCGTGTTTGCGATCGCTAATAGTAATAATAAAACTTACACAAGTGAAGGCTTGTGTTCACTGCAAACTGATTTTGTACAGGATGAGCTACATCCGACTGTGCAGCTTACAATTTTCCTCAGTGAGGCCTAAGAAGACTCCATTTAAATATGATTCAAAGCGAAGTACTTTAATTAATGCTTAATCAGTTGTGCAAGATCTAGCTTTTCATCAAGGTTAGGCGCCAAAAAGGAATGTTGATAATACGTGGCACGATGTTCCGGTCGATTTCTCGTATAGCGATCATTGAGTACTTTGCGATGTACATGCCTATTCTTCGTAGTTGTAACTCATGAACCATATTTGTTCGGTAAATAAAATTATATTATACAATCGAACTAAAATATTAAGATTTTAAAGATTAACTACTTTGTCTACTCCTAAGAATGATTCACGATAAAACTGAGCACGAAATTCTGGTGGTAATAGTGTGTACACTTGATCCATAACAGCTTTATCAATATGTCCAGTTTGACATTGACGAATATCATCATCAATACCACGCATACGTTGTTGCGATGCATTTTCTTTACGAAGTTGATGTATTGTCAAAAACGGCCTACTTAGAACTTCTGTAGCAGCTTGCTTAAATAATCTAAGGATATATGCGCCTTTTCCTTTATCGGTCTTAGGTCCAAATTGAAATACTCGACCATCATCAGACTCACGCTTTATTATTAACTCGATGGCATCTGCTGCGAATGGTGTGAGCATAACAACCTTGGGTTTTTTATTTTTATGCTCAACATCTGGAATGCAAACAAATGGTGGTTCTTTAAGTGACACATGATTCTTCTTTAACCTAATTACTTCACCACGTCTCATGCTTGTTTCATATAAAACAATTAGTGCTAAGTGCACATCAAAATCACGGCGACGCAACCATTCCAATAGTTTCTTAAACTGCAACGGGGGCAGGGGTGCAGTATCTTTTAAGCCACGTTTTTCAGAATCGTAACGTGTATCAATTGGAATATCAGGATCCAGTGGCCAATCTCTAAAATCGGGTTGCCATGCATAATGCTTTTTAGAAAATTGCAGAACTTGTTTTATTGCGTGAAGCTCGCGTTTGACAGTCGTGACTGTTACACCGTCTTGATCATGCCTTTTATAGGCATAGTCAGTTAAATAAGATGTACTAATTTCAGACAATTTAGTATTAGGGCCAATATGCTTTTGAGTTCGGCGAAATAATGATCCATTATCTTGTTTATAGCTCTTAAATCTCAATGCAACTGTGTTGATATAATCCTCACAAGCATCTATAAATAGGGGGTCGGGAGAATGAACTAATTCTTCTCGACGATGACTAGGAGCTGTTTTAGGGGAATAGCCTTCGAGCCGATTTAAGTATTGTTCTTTTTCAGCTAGCCAACTCTCGGCTTTGTGCTGATCATTGAACCGCTGCCTAAACTTATGCGTAAGTCCATTGATTTTACGCTGAGTATATGCAGTGTATTTACTGCGAGATTTCTCGAAATGAATTCCCATAATTGTTCCTCATTGGCCAATTGTTGATCATTGGTAATACGGGAATACGATTCAAGATCGAGTCACATGATAAGTGGTTGAATCTATGATGAATGGTAATATGTAAACAGATCCTAGCCTCCATATCATCATGGCCCGGGTGGCGAAATTGGTAGACGCAAGGGACTTAAAATCCCTCGGAGATAAACCTCCGTGCCGGTTCGAGTCCGGCCCCGGGCACCATTTATTAACATATAGTTAAAAGTGATAGTTAATAAATTTTCTAGAAATATGAAATTTAGTCGGAATACGTATGGATTACGACTAAATACTTCAGTCCAAAATAGATGGCAAATTTAATTAATGTCCGTTTTGGGTCATTAGCAGACATTAAACAACTTTGTTTTGTAATATCCAACCTGACATCCCCTAAAATTAGCTAAATTATGTCCGCTTTCGGCCAATAGCGGACATTCAAGTCTTGAATGCGTTTGTTTTTTGTAGAATCAATTCAAACTTTTTCCATTTTTTCTGTATATCTTTGCGTGCTAAATAGGAAACATGATCGGAAAGATGAAAATTATTGTTATGATGACCAACATTGTCAATTATCACGATATGTCCATCACTTGAAGTAATTCGTTTAAACACCATGTTATATGGACGTAAATTTCTTACGATTACTTTGTTATTGACTAAAAAGTTTCTTAGCTCCGTAAGAGACTCTAAGATAGTCTCTAGTTTTATATATGTAGTTGGCACAATACTCAGGTAATTAGACAATTCTAATGAAATAGCTTGATCAAAGTCTCGTACTAATTCATATACATACCCTTTGCCGATATTAGTTTCGATTTCACCATAAAAACGACTTATATGTTTCCAAGATATACCAATAGACTCTAAAGTTTTATAGTAAGCGGCCTCTAAGTCCTGTGTTCGATCGCCTTCCATACTACTTATTTTGATGCATTTGTTCTGATCCAAAGGATGGGTATAGACGATCCTATGCGCACCTTTTCCAATAATTAAGGATTCATCTACATACAACATATAAATTGACCCCTATTTATATATACAATTAATAAATATTATTAAGATTATACTTACGTCTTCAATGGCTGCTTTGGGTCGATAGCAGTCATTCACGGCTTGAATGGTCCGAGAATAATATCATTTATTCAATTTTTTGAATTGCGTAACATCCTACTTTGCCAGCTGTGAGTTATACTCATGCCGCATCAAATTATTCTCGATCATATTAGCTCTAAATCCATTCAACGCATCACAGATTTGCTCGCGTGTTTTATATTCAATTTCTTCTATGTTTCGACATTGAATAGCTACTTCCGCAACTTTAATTGGTAAATTTAAAAAGTGCGCACGTAATACGCCCAAAGCATTACCAATCGTTTTTTCTAGTTCATCTGCTTTAAGCAATTGACCTTTTAACACGGCAATTTCTAATTCTATTTTCTCAGCTTGTGCAGCGTCTCTGCGTGATCGTGCTTTCTGCGGATCGCTGTCCGTTTTATAGGATAAATACCAACGTAGAAACTCTTTTGTATCAACCTTGCTTTTTTCTGTGGGGCACAAGAAAATAAGGCAGGGATTTGGAAGTTGCCAGAGAATGAAAGAATTAAACCTTGAGAGTGGAGAAAGAGGTAGAATGAATGACCGCTTTCG